>Ga0123352_10012890_pt1 | contig 13249 bp, 6 predicted proteins | sample TergutLab28metaG_FD_89700 | JGI IMG/M metagenome (GOLD analysis project Ga0123352, IMG submission 89700) | Labiotermes labralis P1 segment gut microbial communities from Petit-Saut dam, French Guiana - Lab288 P1 | ecosystem: Host-associated > Arthropoda: Insects > Digestive system > Gut ... | reverse complement strand
TCCAGTCACAACCTGAAGATGGCCCACATATAGGGCCGAAACATGTCGTTATAATCCTCCTGTAATACTAGAGGCAAATATAGTTGTGTTCGACTGTAAGTATTAATACACCAAGCTCCTTACTACGTACCTGTAACTGGGGTTTTCTGCCAAGTATTTCATGTAATCTTCCACGTATTTCCCATGCACGCTGCATGCCTCATATATCTCCTTCCTTTTGGTTCATAAAGACAAAGATTCAGAACTCAGTTTTCTGATATTCTTCCGAATGTCATAATGGTATGTCTGATGTGAGGCTTGAGGCTTTCAAAGCGCTAACAGCATTATGGCTCCTGAGACGCGATGCTGTATCGTCAGGCAGATGGATACCAACTTTCCAGAAGCACCTGCTGTCTGATTTGCAAGTTCTACTAAAATGTTTCTATCCATTTACCAAATTACAACGTGTCATATGTCAGGACTTAGCAGTTATTTGTTCTAATATCTTGTGTTTATATCTGGTATTACCAATTCTTCTTGGAAATATTCATTACGATCAGGAAAAGTCTACTATTCTGGAATTTTCTTTCTTCTGGAGTTGCACAAATATAACTTTTCGGGAACCGGCTCCATTTCAATCACAACGCGTAAAGTACGGTTCGAACCAGTTGGCATTCTTGGGAAAAGTCAGTTTCGATTACCGGACTAACAGGCCAAAATCGGCAGGAACGTAGCCTTCCTTACAACATACGTACGATAGCAAGTTCCGAGTTTTGTATGGAGAAATTCAACGTGCTTATCAGTGTACCAAAAAAAACTCTTGCTGCAACAAAGCACTGTGCGAACACTTACACCTAGATTAAGTTTACAATGCGCAAATCTGTATGCTGTTGCATCCTACATCCTACGAACGTACGACAGAATAAAAAAAAAACTTATTCCTTCTTTCTGGTTGAAATGTCATAACGTCCCTTCTTCTGTCAGTTGTACATGTGCCTTCAGGTTCCCTGCTGACAGGAATATGGTAAATGGATGCTCGCCCAACTGCACCAATGTACCTTTAGCTAAAAAGCCACTCCACGTGAGGTTTTTGTGCGTCGGGAAGTGAAGTGTTACGAGAACAGGGCTGAAAACTGACTTCTTCCCCTCCTCTCAACAACCCCAATGCTGTGGTACATCAGGATGACAACAGAGAGGAAGAATCCACGAGAGATGCCGTAACACAGTAAAACCACCGTGAAGGATTTTAGGTACCTCACCCCCTCTACCTCTTTTGTGGGCTCAATCAGTGGGAAGTTTTAAAGAACAGTACCTCCCTCCCTCTTACCTTATACCCCTCTATTGTTGGCTGCACCTACAATGTGTATACGTGGTTTAAACGCAACCGGCAGACTGCGCTCTCATCCACAGTATTCAGATCCTTCTCTATCTGACTTCTTTTCAGAGCTATTGACAACATCAGGCGAATACGCCCCTAGAGGAGCAGGGATGCATGTTTTCCCTCTTTTGTATAAAAAAAGGAATCTTTTCGGTTATTTCACATAATACTAAGGGGTTAACATATACCACCGAGCCTTTTTTATACGTCTGTTCCACAGCATAAAAAATACTTGGAAATTAATGGTTTGGGGGTTGTCATTTGCTAGAAATAACACACGAAGTTTGAAATTTTCTGCGGTTTTCACATGAAACGATGAGAGAAGCAAAACGTCACAAAATGATGGTTACATACCCACAGCCTGACACACAACAGTGTTTTTTTTTACTATTATTTTTGCGTGTTACGAGGAAACGACGGAAAGGGTGGCGGTGCCGTGTGCCAGGTGGCTTCTTAACTCACAGGCCAGGCTTTGGTCCCAGGGAAACAAGGTGTGAGATTTAGACTCGACAAAATGACATTGCAGCAAGTTCTTCTCCTAGCAGACCTATTTTGGTCTTCCCCCGCAAGTCATTATTCTACTTGCTCCATTGTCATTTTTCATCGATCTTGATGTATACCACAGGATTGAACAGCGAGCACCGTACAAGAATCTTGGTTCGCATCTAGGGCTTAGTCTGATATTTTGAACACAGTTCTGAGTAAGCAAAGTAGACTGCGTCAAGAAAATTTAAATTTACTCCCTACAGAACGCAAAGGTAAGCCACATCTATCACTAGGCCACAAAGAGGTATAGAGACGGCGAAGACAAAGCTCCACACATTCTTGACGTCGGGAATAACGAAATGACGTCGTCTTTCTAGTCACCAGTAGGTTCTGGCCACACAGCTGGACTGAACATTGTGATTAACCTTTTGGCGCCGGAATTATTTTTTTAATTTTAGCACACCTTGTATATAAAATGTGAATAATACAGGAACCAAATACGTTACAATTATGAAACAAACTGCATTTTGAAGAGAAAAAGAACGAAGAGTATATAGCATGTTCAAAATATTCAGTACCTGTATTTGTTGAATAAATATATAAAATGCAACTTTAGAGGTTAGCGGTGCGGTACGACCACTATAGTTGACGTTAGGCGTCAAAAGGTTAAGAAAAGAACCCAAAATCAATGCAACAAGCAAAACCTGGGCCTGTTAGTAGGCGTCTAATGAGCCTGCTGGATTCATGTACTGTTCAGGGTAAGGTGAATTATGAAACTAGGCGGCATGAGTCTCGGCATTAACATAGGCCTACAAAAAATGTCTGTCCCTTAATAATAACTGTCATATGTTTTGAAACATATTCGGCAAGTCATTACCATTTCATAAGATTATACACAAAATCTTTACCCTCAAGATGAAGGCAGAATGCTGCACCAGAAACAAAACGTCAAACCAGACGACCGGACTATGAACACTTGCCAAGTTAAAATTCTGAGTCCGATTTTTTGGATAAATAATATCATTTTTCAAAATAGGCGTACAATTATGTTCACACAGAATTCCAAATCGCTGTGTTGTCCATTGAACACAGCTTTCTGTAACCACGTTTTCAACAGCCACTTTTAAACACCTGGGTACTAATGCAGTCCCAATGTAAAGATGCGTCAACAGACACAGAAGTAAGCACATAACCAGTCCACGTTTCTTAACTGTCAGCCTTAGCTTCATGCCTTTAAATCGAGCTTCTTTGACAACATACTACCAAAGAAATAAAACTTCTTTGGCCATGTGTAGAAGTTGGTATCGTCTCAGAGGCCCTCCCAGACACGTTTATCTGGTCCTGGATCGTAAAATCTAGACGCCCATGCCCGACGTCGAGATCGGTTGCCTAATTCGCAAACTGTACTGAGCTATGATGAAAACGTACTCTTAGTCCCAAATCTTACACCAGAACCCCGGTAACGGCTTGCTATGAAACACGTATGTCCAAAACTCCTCGAAAAGTCGCAGTAAAGTTGCACAATTTCCAGCGCCCTTACCCAGAATCAAAACCCAGCCTTCCGACAGTATTGACCGGGATTGATATAGAGTTACGCTGATTCTTCCTTCCGTAACCCCATCCGGGGTAAGATCGCTCTCTTCCCCTAGGGCTTCCTGATACAGTTCACACGACAAAACAACTCATTAGCAGATCCTCGCAGGGGGTGAACATCACAGGGGGATACAGAAGGGTGGATCCTGATTTTATTTGTCACATTACAAAAGTCACCCCCTTAAAACGTCGATTTAAATAAAAACAGTGACGGAACCTTTCTGAAAATGTAATTCTGTTTTGTAAAGCAACCATCTTTCGGGACCTACAGGCCTGCACACACATTTAACACTTTCAGGAGACAAGTCACTTAGAAACACAGACCTTACTTCTGTTCACTTCTTCACGTTTAGAGTAAGTGACAGGAACGTTTCCTAAAACACTTCATCGAAAGGAAACTAAAATGTTGACTTTCCAGAAGTATACATTGTATGTTATCATGGGAATGACTATTGAAGGAAGATTCCTTATACGTAAACTACCATAGAAAGTGTTAATTTTCTAGCTACAGTTCATTAGAATGTAAAGTTTGCTATGTTTGTATGTGCTACTGTTGTTGTCCCGACTATAGGAATTTTTTGGAAAATCTGAATTGGATGAACGAACGTTGAAGTACTGAGCAGAGTTTCTGCCTAAGAAAAAATAACGTAACACAATACAGGAGAAAATTACGAAGTAATGCCCATGCTACGTTGCATCCTGCTTCGTTCTCAATTTTAACGGATTACGTACAGAATATAATTGACTGTAGAACGAACTTCAGAAGCATTTAAGCCTTTGGACCAGACGTGGCAAACACACGACCCATCAGTTCATGTTATTCCCCCTTATCGCAAACATTACTTCAATAATCAAACGTGTCCCGGCTCAGTGTCGAATATTTTTAACTCATAGAATTTAGGTTGTTTGCTACGGGCAGCAACAATTTAGAGGATTGCTAACTTAGGTGGTAAGGCACAGCACAACAGTCAAGTTAAATTTAAAATGTAATAATTGTAGAATAGCTTTTTTTATGTTTTGCTGACCGCGCATCTCAGTATATTTATCTCAGTAATTAACCAACTTGCTGCACAATTTTTTTTTGTTTTCCAATAAGTTTATTTCATGCCTCTACATGTTTCGAGCATATGGTGCTCGAAACATGTAGAGGCATGAAATAAACTTACTGTAAAACAAAAAATTTTGCCCGTCAATTTGGTTAATTACTAAGATAAATAGTTTATTTTTGTTATTAAAACTGTGACATATTTTTAACTGCGTATTCATTTTTTTTTTTAAATTAAAATGTCTGTTTCTTAAACTGACGTGCATCCCACTGTATTCATCAAAATTATTCGTTCGCAAAAGAATTTAGTTTGAGACCATTGAATTTGATGAATTTCTGGTCTCAAAATGCTGACTGTGTTTGTTGTATTACGCGTTGGTTTTCTTACTTTCAGTGCCCTTCGGCAATTACAGTATCTAAAGGCTGAATAAGGATGACTACCATGCTGTAAAGGTCATTGCCGCTCTGTGAACAAAGACAGTTACATTCCGTGTGCCGAAGAGCCGCAAGTTTCCGCTGCTTCTGACTGATCACACTTTCCAATTACACGACTGTCTCTTGCAGCAAGCTTATTAATAATAGAAGTAGGGAAGGGGGTCCCCAGCCTCCGAGATGGAGCGAGATTGTCACTCCCTCCAGTTTGTAATATCTCCTTTGCAGTATATCATACAGAACGCTGTGATATTGGTTCTGAATACGTTGACACACCGTCATGATTCTTTCTTGATTCATTGGTTTGGAGCGTTCGGAACGAAAAGATGCAAAAAACGCTCTTATCTCTGTCAATCCGTCCGCGTACAATTCGAGAACCTACCGCTGTACGAATTTGCATGGCAGGTGATACTGAAAACATGAACTAAAATCTGTCGACCAACCAACCAAACTTTGGTTAAAATCGTGGAGTAATAACAGATATTGTAAGCAGAATTGCAAGCGTTGGGGCTGTGCGCAGTTCCGCTGTAACAGTAAACGCGTCACTCTATTTGCCGATCCGGGGGGCCATGCGGTCTAAGGCGTAGGTCTGCGGCTAGTTTATTGCAGGGATGGTTAGTTCGAATCCCGCTGAGGGGTTCGTCTCCTGTGTTTGTGTGTGTTGTGTAGGTAGCGGCCTGTGCGACCGACCAATCATGCGTTCAGAGGAGTGCTTCCTGGTGTGTGTGTGTGTGTGTGTGTGTGTGTGTGTCTGTGTGTGATCTAGAAAAGTCAAAACGAGGCGGTCTAGGCCCAATTTGGGCTGTAGCGTCACATAAAGAGCTCGCTATTTATGTATCGAATGAAACAATAATTCAAGCAAAGGCTGTGAAAAAAATAAAATACGTCTTTCCCTGCAACTCACTAACCGTGAGTCCAAAAGCTATCAAGATTATTAAACAGAGGGAAGGTCAGTCGCTAGAATTGTTGAGCTATGCCTTCATTTCTAACGTGTTCCCGTCAGCTGTGGACAGGAAGGGATGTAGTGCCTTACAGCAGATATCAAAATCAGCCCATCAGCAGTAGGGTACGTAACTGTAACTGCGGCTGAGCCCATACTTTCCAGAACTCGTACAGGCAGCATTCATTCAACCAACCTCCAAAGAGCCAGTTTTATAGCTATTACAATATACTCTACGCCCTTATGGATGCCGAATGTGCATTAACGTATTCTAAATTTGGCTACCAAACTTAGTCGCAGCCAAACCAATCATCACGACGCAGTATATAAACAGTAACGTGTGTGTGTGTGTGTGTGTGTGTGGGTGGGTGTGTGTGTGTGTGTGGTGTGTGTGGGTGTGTGTGTGTGTGAGTGTGTGTGTGTGGGAGTATAATAAATTAAACCGCTTTAATTGTGTCTGCGCATTGTTTTCCTTTGTTTATTTGGGGTTCTTTCCATTTTGTTTTGTTTCTACTTACGAGTAGGTCCACTTTTTCCTTCTACCTTTGTTGTGAAATTTTTGTTCTGTCTGGACATGCAAAAGGATCAGCATGTTCAGCTTAACCAGTCAAACAACTTACAGTGATATTCACTAGGCTAATAATATATCAATGTAATTAAAGGCCTACAAAAATTCGCTAAAGAGAATGTTGAGACCTACAGGCAGGAATTGATAGGAGGATGTAGAAAACTGCGTCGACCTAATGAAGAGCTTCGTAATGTAAAATCTTCGTCAAATATGACGTATATTGAAGAATAAAAAAAACCAACTAGATGTCACTTGTTATATTTAATTTACTTCTTAGATACTCAACATGTTTCGGGCATTAATATGTTCATCCTCAGGAGTATATGACTATGTTGTTGAACTGCCACATTGGCTGTATTGTTCATGGATTGCTGTGTGTTGGAGTTAGGGTGCGGTTCGGCTGGGGTGGTATCCAGGCTGCCGGAAACCCGGACACCACCCCAGCCGAACCGCACCCTGACTCCAACACACAGCAATCCAAGAAAAATACAGCCAATGTGGTAGTTCAACAACATAGTCGCAAACTCCTGAAGATGGACATATTAATGCCCGAAACATGTTGAGTATCTGAGAAGTAAAGTAAATATAACAAGTGACATCTAGTTGGTTTTTTATTCTTCAACTATCACAATGATTCACGGTCCAATAAACATCATATGACGTATATTGTTTGTTTTGGGCGCGAACAGCACCCAGTGGGCCAGGGTCTCACGAGGTTTCTAGATCACACACAACGACGCATCACAGTCGGTAGGACTCCTCTGGACGAGTGATCAGCTCGTCGCAGAGACCTCTACCTCACAACACTCACAAGAGACAAACATCCATGCCCCCGGCGGGATTCGAACCCACAATCTCAGCAGGCGAGCGGCCGCAGACCTACGCCCTTAGACCGCGCGGCCACTGGGACCGGCATGAGGTCTATTAGAGTGATCAAATCAAGAGGACGTGTAATGTGTGAGAATAGTGGGGTATGTTGTTGGCATGGAGGGCATGAGGAATATATATAAAATTGAATCGTGAAACCTGTCGTTAATATGAGGGTAAAGATGGACGGATTTGAAATTGGTCTTGCGAGTGTGCTGACTTGACGTAGGGCTTAGAAACAGGCCTTTGTGCGGACAGCAATGGCAGTTCGTGCTCCATAAAAGGCGGAGAATTTTCGGCCAAAGGAGCTACTAATTAGCTTCTGAAGTTTTCCAGATTCAGTTAACTAGATACAAAACATCAAATACATAACTTTGAGCGTCTAATTACAGTCCGCCCATCGAAGTATTTTCGCTGTTAGTTCCTGTGTCAGTCGAGGTGGTTAATAGAATTGCAGGATTTTTTTCAAGGATGAACTGAGAATATGAAATGATGTGGTCGTGGCCAATTTCAGCGTGTAATAATATAATTTTTAGGAAAGCACTTAATTAAACCAAGAAAATCTCAGAATTCCAAGTCTCAAGTGGAAGGTTGTATCGGGGAACTCCCGGTACAACAGCATAGGTAATAAATCTACCACCACGAGGAAGAAAATTGATTATCTCTATCAGCTAAATGACTGACCTTACATAATGTGTCAATTCGCTAGACGTTAGAAATATTTTGGACATTTGTCTTTCATTCTCGTTTGCTGCTACTTTCTCGTAGGGACCCATCATGTTCCCACCAAGCATCCTCTTCTCCTTCCGTAATGATTTTCGTTATTTATGAAGCTGATAACGTACTGCTCGATGAAACAACTTGTTACAACTCCGCTAACAATCAAAAACAGATGTTGGGTGTTCTGTCTGCCGCGGCGATGTAAGGGTGTATCCGGCGCACCACCCCTCTGATTGCTCTGGTGATTCTGCACACACCTTCAACTTCTGTACGGGACGGTTCGTTATTAATTAGACAATAAGTCACAAAGCCACATTCTGGCTCCTTTTAAGAAGTAATTTTAAAGTTATACAGTCTGGTCTTCGGTCTCTCCGCCTTTCTTCTTTCTCTACTTCTTTTTCGTCTTTGTTGCTTATATTCGTACTTTCATTGCTTTAAATATTTCCCTCGTTTGTTACTGCTTTTCCTTTCTCCATTTATTTTTCTCTCTCTTGTGTTTTCTTTTCCTTTCATTATCATTTTGTTGTTTTCTTTTGTCTTTCTCTAGTTTTCCTTCCTTCCTCTTTCTTTGTTACTTCACGTTTTCTTCTTTAATTTTCTTTGTTGTAATTTTTATCGTCCTTCCTTCCTTTCTTTTTCACTATTTTTTTTACTTTTACTTATATTCCTTCTTATGTACTTTCTCTTTTTTTTATTTCTTTCGTTCGCCATTCCTTTCTTTTTCCCTTTGTTCTTCACCCCACACCCCAATTTCTAAAATGATCTCTATTTTTATGTAATTTTCAATATTCATGATTAACCAACACACTAGCAGTTATAGGATAAAATTAACCACCAGTAATTAAAAAACACAACTACACAACAGCATAATGTCTTCCTGGAGCAGCTAGGAGACACTCAGCCGGTTGAGATATTCCCTGACCGTTAGCGCAAACCGCAGTTTCATTAACTTGTTAACAAGGACACCAATTAGGTTCTACCTACGCCACTTCAGTGTACATCTCCTAGTTTAGTGTTTAGAAATTTTAGAGCCCGATCATAGGCCACGTGAGTTGAGCTGCTTACTGACTTCGTGTTTTCGAATACTGGCCTCGTGTATTGGAAGCAAACCTCGGGCACTGACATCAATCTGCTTTTGTGTGACTGGGTTGCACTGTTTACGTAGTGGCTCTGACATGGCCCGATCCACCGTCTAGGGAGACCTATCAAATTTCGGTAGGTCATTCCCAGTAGTTCACTCTGACGTGAAGAGACCAAAGACCCAGGAAGTGGAGATATTTAGAAACGATTCTTTCTTCTTCTGTTAGTTTACTTAAAGTGGTCATCAAATCTGAAGGTCGCTTCACTGGACACAGTACAGAGCGCGTGTCTGACTACACGCGTATTTCCTACCGCTGTACCCAGCTTCCTACTTCATAGTTCTGTGTACACACGCCCGCAGCGCAGAGAGGGGGATCTCATGGCTTTGTCAAAATGAAATTACACAAAATTGTAAATAATTGATGCCGTTTAATTTTAATTGAGTGATGGTTTGCTTCTTGGGGATGAGGTTATACTGGAAGTCCTTTTGTTGTACTTCCGAGGGGTTGGAACTTGAATACACGTTCATCCCCCTCTCGCGCCCTACCTCTGTATCTCATTTCCCCAACCGCAAAGCCCCAAGCCTAGATTCAGGGGACCCAAAAACCGCTCGTCATTTAATTCTGTTGCTTTGCGGTAAAAACATCCTCACACTCGTGACACCCTCTCATTTCTTCCAAATCGTTTCTTTCTTTTAACCCTTTCAAGCCTAATTCATTAAAATAATATTTACAAATTTATTTTCTACTCACAGACAATACAGGGTCTCAGTCACGAGGACAAGTCGTTTAATCTTATTTGTGTAAACATTAGCTGTTTTGAGAATCATATAAAAGACCAATACAATCTTTGACCCATATACAAAGCTTTCTGAACGTTAAAGCAGGATGCACGTACGTTACCCACTAAACACAGACGTGCTATAGACAAATCAATCTCTTAAGAAGCATTTCTTAATTCCAGAGAAATTACTGAAACTCTCCCAATTTTTCGTTTAATGTACCAAATAAATGCACTTGCAGTATGTATGATAATAGTCATTTCACTCCGGCATGCTTCGCATGATAATTCCATCTTCAGGACGTACGCATCAAGCTTAAAACCATTTATTGTACAACGGAGTACATCTATAAAATCCATATCATCAGTGACCTTAGTGGACACGTATGTATAGGTCATATTTTTTGACATTTAAATATAAACTTTTATCCAGAATTGTACATGATTACGATTTCTACGGAATTCAAGTCCTCTCTTCCTTCCGATTGCTTTTCTAGTTCTATATACTTATTATATTTATTTTATTTTATTCATTACACTATTTATTATTATACATAACTTATTCTCACGTACAGATTCTGTACGATATATGTCAGCCATCAGATGTAACTTCAAAAACTGACGTCGTCGTTATGCTTGTAACGGTTAATTTTTGTGAGTAATACTGTATCCTACTGCTAGGGACTTTTTTATGACCCATCTACACACCAAATTTCAGAAGCCCGTGTTAAATAGTTCTTATTTATCGATATCAAACTGAAAACTACTTGTACACAGAATGACTGCCCGGCAGCCATCTTGTTACTATATATTCTGAAGAATTATAGCCCTTATTAGACTTGTATATTGTTGTAAGGTGTGTATACCCTCAACGTAAGTTGCACTCTTCACAATTTCATTTCACAAATTTGCGCGTCTGCCATTTTGTTATTGAAATTCTGAAGATTTTTTTTTCGGGTTTCCTCCTATAGCTTTATATTCCGTTAAGTAGGCCAGGTTATTCATAAATTGATAGTGAGATGTAACAGGCACACGAACGTGCCAACGTGATTTGAATGCGTGCATCTCACGCGCCACTAACTAGAATAGTATTGCGGTGAATGTAAAATGTAAAAACATAACTTGTAGCGAAAAATGAGATGCACACAGAATTTTGTGCCAAATATACGTTTTCCTTAGGCTAAGTGTTAAAAATGTTGCGATAGGTCAATAAAAAGAGAAGAAAGGCGCAAAATTAATAACCTGGGCGGTTATTTCCTCATATGAGAAGATTTCGCGGAATTGCACTGTGGGAAACCACTGCATAACATTATGAACCACAAGGGCATTTGTACTTCCACAGGCTAAAGATTCATAAAATCCGGAAACTCTTTGGATTAGTAGTAAAGTACAAGATGTGCCGATTCAATTCACAGGATGTCCGTACCAGAGTTAAGCCTCGAATTTCGTCATCTGCCAAGTTTCGAACTAACATCCATGTTGCTTACAAAGGCATGGCCTCAAACCTTGTGGGACATTACGCTGTGTCGCTGGGATCAGAGTTCGCAGCGTATAGAAGGATCGTATTGCATTCATTTCCAGATTCAAAAAATCGTTGAACGATGCTCTAAGAGCCTCAAATTTCGCATGTAACATGCAGTTTTTACTCAGGATGAGTGAAAGAAAGTGTACGAACACCAAAGACAGAGGTAGGTATTTTCTCTCATTACCCGGAAGGCCACAACATGAATCCACCACCACCAACTACACCGCAAATCCTAACCACTGTGAGCTTCCGTAGCTGCAGCTGAAAATGCATAATATTGTGTTATGCTAGGATTTGAATTCTTTTCACCGCTATAAGAGGGAAGCTTATTTTTAAGGATTTTCACAGCGACGTCCTGGTACAGTGCTCTTTCTTTAGCTTGATATTACATTTCTCTTCCTCTTCCTTTATTGTTTCTTCCAAATCTTTTCTTCGTTGCAATAAATTTTGCTCTTCGCAATATCGTCTCTTGTTCCCAGCTCGCATAAATATCACGTCTTCCCTAGCATTTACAGAGCCACACTCTCATCACATATAAATGGAATTCCTTCACAAGACAAAACACACTGAAATGTTACGTGCTACATATTTCATTCATGTTAACATGATCCTTTCATCACTTTCATCTTATCAGGCACAACATAAATATTAATGCCTTATGGCCTACATCAGGGGTGTACAATTTTTGTACAAATCTCTTGCTACGACAAAACTCTAGGAGACATAAGTTCCGTAGAAGGACCCACAAATAGTAAACGGTGTCGGGGCCAATTTAGTCGCACGGGCTACGTAGTGCCTGAGGTTTGTGCACGCCTGTCCTACATGTTTTGGAGCACTGTTGGTACAGGGTGTCACATAATACAGGTGTCATGGCTCAGGCGGTCAGTGCCTGGATCAGTCCCACGGTGACATGTAGTGATTGTAGCGAAAACATCGAAGTGGGACACGTTTTTCGCCGACCACTTTGAGGTTTCCTTGTCCGCAAACATTCCAGCAGTGGAACAGCTCTAATTCAGTCATCTGTCACACATGCTATATAAACTCAATGACTGACGGCGCCGTTAAGTATCGCACTTCAGAACATCATACACATACACATACACACACACACACACACACTCTCTCACACACACGCCGGCTATATGACACAGTTGGACAACTACGTTTGTTCTGCAACTCTACATGTTTCGGACAGTTCCTCTGCCCATCATCAGGAGTTTCTCACTGTACACACAGCAATGGTATATGTCATACAGGTTTGCTAACTGCTTGCGAGCAGGATCAGGACGGAACCACTTCCGTCCTGATCCTGCTCGCAAGCTGTCAGCAAACCTGTATGACATACAAGGGCAGTCCAAAAAGGAACCGAACTTATTTAATTTAAATTTATTGCTGTACTTACAACTTAATCAGACTTGTCTCCTCCAAAGTACTCCCCTCTACTGTTGATACACCGCTCTCAGCGTTTTTTTCCAGTTCTGGAACGCGTCCTGGAACGTGTTTTGCGGGATGGCGCGAAGGTCCTGTAGTGAATTTTCTTTTATCTCCTCTATCGTCTGAAATCGGCGACCTTTTAGGGTGGACTTCAACTTTTTGAACAGGAAAAAGTCCGCAGGGGCCAAATCTGGAGAGTAGGGGGGCTGGGGCACGACAATCGTCTCTTGCTTCGCCAAAAATTCACGGATAAGAAACGACGCGTGAGCAGGTGCATTGTGATGGTGCAGCATCCAGGTCTTGTTTGTCCACGCCTCAGGCCTCTTCCTTCGCAAAGATTCCCTCAAACACTTCATGACCTTCAAGTAAAACTCTTTATTGACTGTCTCACCACGTGGAACAAACTCATGATGAACAATACC
>Ga0123352_10012887_pt1 | contig 13250 bp, 7 predicted proteins | sample TergutLab28metaG_FD_89700 | JGI IMG/M metagenome (GOLD analysis project Ga0123352, IMG submission 89700) | Labiotermes labralis P1 segment gut microbial communities from Petit-Saut dam, French Guiana - Lab288 P1 | ecosystem: Host-associated > Arthropoda: Insects > Digestive system > Gut ... | reverse complement strand
TTACTTACTTACTTACTCCATGGTGCAGAGTCCTTCTTGAGAAGCTAACTGATTTGCAGCTAGTCAAGAAATTCCCCGCATTTCACGGAACCCGAAGGTTCATTACCGCACTCACAAGCGTCCCCCACCTGTCCCTATCCTGGGCCAGCCCAATCCTGACCATATACCCACATCCCACCTCCTGGAGATCCATCCTAATATTATCCACCCATCTACGCCTAGGTCTCCCCAGTGGTCTCTTTCCTTCCGGTTTCCCCACCAAGACCCTATATATCCCCCTCTCCTCACCCATACGCGCCACATGCCCAGCCCATCTCATTCTTCTCGATTTTATCACCCGCACAATATTGGATGAGGAGTACAGATCTCGATGTTTCTAATGAAATATCTGCTTGCGCTATTGCATTCAAATATTGCTTGATTTTAGCCTTAAACTGTATGGCCATTTAAGAAAACAGAGAATCGAAAAAAAGCCGAGAACACTTTAACTGAAGAGCGGTAACCATGTCTTGTACAGTCCTGATGTTACGTGTTTCGTTATAGCGAATTTGCTGTGACGCGTTTGATGAAGAGGTGAACACTGTACAAAGCGATCCTCCTCACACGCGCGTTGGCTATTATGCAATTCCAATGACCATGGTGAAGATATGTTCGTGTGACGTAACAGTCTCTTCGTCCGATCTATCCCTATTTTTATTGCGCGATTTTCTATAAAGCGAGATCTCACAAGGACACAACTATCACCCTAAAGCGGAACTGACTGTACTACAAATAGTAGCACTGCTATTAATAACAGTTGGACACTACTGACCTGCTGTCCATAAACAGAAAACACTCTAAATGCGGCCTCTGGTTGCCCGCTGTATTCATACGTCAGATTCATTTAGAGGGCGCATGGGTAGACGTGTACTTGAAACATGAGAGATGGTTATTCACTCAAAGTCGTCAGTTCAGACATCTCTTATCTTCTGATAAGACTGGGACATATGGTTTGGCTCTCAACTTCATCGTCTCGTACAATTTCAGACAGAAGGTGCGTGTGTGCCAGAAGACGAAGCACTGTTTGATGGAGAAGGGACGATGATACAGGCCACTAACACTCTTATAACTTCCATTAATTTTGTCATTTTTTTTTATTTCGCGTCTATAAATTATGAAACATACGAACCTATCTTTCATCACCTGCGCTGTCCAAGCGTAAATCAGAAAACCGACAAACGCCTGGTCTCCTCCTCTTTGCCTTCAAAGCACTTGCTGTCTTCCCCAGCACAGTACCCTTAACTGACCCTTCCTACTAATGAACTCCATACAGAGCAGTTATCCTTCAGAACCTACCCGTCCCCCAAGCACTCAATAAATACCCCGGTACCTCAGTCTTGATACCATTTTGTGTTGTACCTTACTGTAGTCTGACAGGTACTGTAGATCCACAGCAATATGAAATAATGTGAAATGCCAACTTGATGCAACAAGTAATTTTATTTATGTATTCTTAGCTCGACAAGTTTCGGGTGCATACGCCCATCATCAGGAGCATTAGATGTTTGAGTTTCAGAATATGGTTTCCTGCACCGAGTTTTTGGATGGGTGGTGAAAACCATATGCTGAAACTCAACATCTAATGCTCCTGATGATGGGCGTATGTGCCCAAAACATGTCGAGCTAAGATTTACATCAATAAAATTACCTTGTTGCATCAAGTTGGCATTTCACTTTATTTCATGAGGAAGACGCACGGTCAAACAACCCACAGCAATATGTCGCCTCCTCCTGTAGGCATAAGTCACTCTAATTTACTATTTTTCTTGCATTCTTACATAGACTATATAGTGCCTGAATCTGAACTGTTGTTCTGATTCCACCGGAAGGAAAGAGGGTCTTGAGAATTATTTTAAAGACTGGAATTATATGAAGGGAGAAACCCTGTCAAATACCTTTTCCTAACTGAAGACGCCCTTGGGAGCGAAATTCCGTTAATGTTGAAGACCGAGGACACTGTGGGTAGCATTGTTCATTTATGGTGATTGACTTTTTGAAGGATAAGGTCAGCTAAGGACCGAGGACAGGGGGAGTGAGTGACAGAGTGAGAATAGGAGGGTCATTTGGACAGACTCTCCCGCTGGGAAAGTTAAGACCCTAAAGAAAACTGTTTATGTCCCAACATGTTCGCTCTGAAAGACCAAAACCAAAGCGAGATTCCTCCTGACGTCCAGGCTCCTGTCTCATTTCTTTTTAGGTGCATTCCGTGTACGGTGCAAATCAGCTTCCGGTAAAACGAAATTTATTAAATTTTTCAGATATTCCTGTACCACGATTCGTTTAAAAAAAAAAAAGCCTATTACATGAACCGGAATTAAACCTAAATATCAGCAGTCAAACATGCAACACAACTACGTTGCTACTCTTTGATATTACCTAACATTTTGATTCCAACTACATTTTAAAAGAAAGCATATTTTTTTAATCTCACCAGTGCTCGTTATTTGTGGGAGGAAGGCAGTGCAAATTCAAATTAACGTTTAGAATAGCACAGTCGGTCTTTGCCACTGCATGAACCTGGTATGGCAACACTACACTCGTTCTAGTTCGCCGTCTGTAAGAGGGGTTATATGTCATTAAAGCAGTGTAACCGTTTCAAAATATTTAAGCGTTTATAAGTATATCAGTGTCAACTGAAACATGTAAAGTGCCTTGTCACCACGGAATAACGCTACCTCAGACTGGGGATGGAAGAGATGAGCTCCAGATACGGAAAGTGGTTGCGAACACGCACTGTAAGTAGTCCTAAACATCCTACAGCTCAAGAATTAGGAAGGACTCAACGTCAAAAGTAACACAAGTCAGAAAGTTATAAAAGGCTTGGAATCAGACCATGTATAAATATTCCTCATTTAAAATTGTGTCACAGGAAGATGATGTAATATGACAAATATCTAAAACGAATTGTGGATATTTCTAAGCTATTCTCGGAAAGCAGGTTGCTTATTTGATTTTTCAAAGGTGGTATAGCACGTACATGGCGCAGAATAAGGCGGGAAGAACTAGTTGCAGCGAAGAACACGCCATGACAACATGTTGGGAAGTCGAGATAGAGCGCCATGTACTCTCAATCTCGCCACTAGATAGTGGACGGTCATCTACAAGCCTCGCCCGTTCAGTTCTCGGGGAAATTCACGGGTGTTCATTAACTAGAAGGTTGTGTGGACTCCGAAGGCAGTCTGAGGGATTTGGAAAAAAGAAGAGGAACAGCCACGCCTTCTATCTTAGCAGTTGTCACTGCGGGTGCAGAATCTGCTTTCTGTGTTTTATTCAATAGGTCCATGAAGAAGTGCGGTTATTGGTCATCTTGACTGATAGCTGTTTGCTGATAGGGGTAAATCAGAGACCTAAGGTTCAACACCGCTAACACAACATTTCGCCATTTGACAGGATGCTGGCCGGTTTCATGCACCTCCAACATCACAGCCAATCTTCACAAAATGTCAATGCTATCTTCTCAATACCTTCTCTATCTTCCAACCAGACCTTCTCTAATACGGAACCTTATAATATTGGTGACAAAATTCTCTAAAAATCTAGAAAAATTCCTAAATATTAGGGTCCAAAAGGTGAAATGATGGAGGGCCCATACTGCGGAGACGCAAACAAATGGCGTCACCCTACAAATTTCAATCGCCACGGCGAGCTTGCACCCGATATTTTGAGCACCCTTACTTTAAGATAAAATGACCCAGTTTCAAACCCACATAAAAAACAGGCAATATAAAAACAAAAAAATACGATGCAGAGTCAAAAGTGAAGTAAATTTCTTAATTAGTTTGTGTACAACAATCTGTGACAAATGCACAGTGTATCATACCTCAACATAATCATCGCGATTTCAAAGCGTACTGTGTGGCTGTTTACAAACCTTTCTGATCCCACCTGCGAAGAAAGTTATCGGTTGTGCTCGAAGCCGCGTTCGCACCGCATCTTTGACTTCATAATCACTGGCAAATCTTTGTCCGCGCAAAGCTTCATTAGTGGTCCAAACACGTGACATCCGAAGGAGTTTGGTCTGGAGTATATTGGGGAGAGGGGGGGGGGGAGTGTGTGTGGCAGAAGGTCAAATTTCATCTCTCCGATTGTTTCAACTGTACCTGCCGCGCAATGAGGGCGCGAGTTATCGTGGGCAAAAAGAACCTCCTTGGACAGCAAATCTCTGCGATTGTCCTATAAATATCAGATATTTTAACCTCTTCTGACCAAAAAGTAGATCACAGCTCGCTGTCCTACAACAGTGCAATTTGAAAGCGGTATTGCCAACTACAAAGCAGATTTGTATACAAACACAACACTAACGAAACCTGAAACTGCATCGTCGCAACAATGTCTTCTATGTAGTTATGGAGACAACCGCTACATTTCGCATTATATCGATTGCTGTGCCTCTACAGGCAAATTTGCTTTACTTTTCGATTCAGCTTCCTACATAATGGACACCAATATTTAAGAAGTTCGGAGCTAGCGCTAGCGAAAAACAATAGGGTGAAATGTCTTTGACGAAAACGAAGTCAGCACCATCAACAGACTCTGTACTGGAACTCTCCCAACGACCAGTCCCTATGGTCTCCACTAGACGTCAGGTCCATGGAACGCTGAGAGCCTGTCAGTTGCACGGCACGGTCCGTTAATTAGCACCAGTAATTACAGACTACCAACACGAGGTGGCGCCTTTGTACAGGATAAAGCTTCTTGCATCCCCCCCCCCCCGTAACCGGGGGCGACCTGGGGTAGGGGGTGTAGGAAGCTGCCAGTTTTTGAGAGTTGCACATTTTCAACCGCAGGTTGGCAGCTACATTTCTACTGCGGGTTTGTAGCTACATTTCTACTCGATCTGTTGAACCAACATCAGAAATCATTAAAAAATCTAGCAATAGTACTCGAAGTATAGTCCCAAATTTACTTCCACAAGGATTTCCTCTAAAGTAGTGTAAATGGATCTTGTAACAGCGAGAGCTGGTACAAACAATGTGAAAAGTAATGTAAAAAAAACCGGTGTCGCCGTGTTCCTGAGTTAGACGTGTCGTTGAAGCAAATTTCAGTTCGGGATAATTTTCTTCCTTACCCTTTCAAGTCCAGTTGTGATTACATACAAACGCCTTAACATTTCCTCACACACTGCATTTATTTCGTACTATTCAAACAATCAATCAATGAAACAAACAAACAACCCACTAAACTCTATAATAGATGTGGACTGCATTTTCTGGGATGTATAAAATCTTTATATACAATTTTGATACACTTCAGTCTTCAACGGAGGTCCGGGTTCGATCCCAAACCAGTATGTCTGAGAGCTGTTGTGAACAAAGTGTCACTTGAAAAGCTTATACTCCGGTTATATCAGTTTTCCTCTGTCACTAGTACTCCACACTCATCTTTACCCCAATACTACACTCTGCAGAAGGACAAGTGGGCGAAACCTCAAAACCTTCAAACAAACCAATTCTCTTTCAGATAGCGGACAGCATTAGACAGGGAAGCATTAGACAGGGAAGTCTTCTAACCCTGTTTCAGTCTGAAATACGTTTGACATTTTCTTTACTCGTACATTTCTGTATCCCATATCTATTTAAAACGATCAATGGCAGCTCACTACAACTCCGATACTAAGGCATACAAACGCGCTAGTACAAGCGATTAGAACTAAATGTTGTTTATACATGCGCACGTGGGAAAAAGCACACACGTACCGCTGGTGTTCGTACACTCAAATTTTCTTGTAGCAAATACGAAAAAACGCCAACAAATTTAGAGCACCGATAACTGGGGTGATAGTCGTATCGGTTACCACACAATTGCACGCCCAGGAAGTTACCGATAAACCTACTTGGTGTGCGTATTTCATTTACATACGTTACTGATGGCCATGCACAAGCATTCGACTTGCACTCTTCACTTTAACGACGCTGTATGAATAGCAGAATTCTTGAGAAAAGAATGATAAAGTCAATTACAAATAACGAGTATGGCTAATGCAAAAACCGGCTGTTACATACCATCCCGGTATTCGTGTAGAGTAATGGCGAACACAAATGGAAACCGTGACTTCACCCGGTCCTCTGCTTTTTGGTACCGGGTACTGAGTATGCATTACCCCTATTTATAACATTACGCATTGCATTTTCCACGAGTATTTAGAATGTAGGTTGGATCGAAGTGCCCGCGCGGCCTAAGGCGTGGGTCTGCGGCGGCCAACTTGCTGGGATTACGGGTTCGAATGCCGCCGGTGACATTAATGTGTGTCCTGTGAATGCCGTGTGTTGTCACGCACAGGTCTCTGAGTCGGGCCGATCGCTCGTCCAGAGGAGTCCTACCCAGTATGGTGTGACTGACTGTGATCAGGCACCCTCGACAAGGAAGGCCCTGGCCCACTAGGGGGCTGTCGCGCCATGAAAAAGAATATTTATAGAACGTATAGTGTCTTCGATGGATTCCAATTTCGCTGTCGGCCCTGCGTTTGTTCTGTCGTAGGCTAAATAGAGCGCTCTTTGATTTCTCGAGCGTTTCCATCTTGAAACAAGAGACTCACTCTTTCCAGTTTATCTAACAGTATTACAAACGATATTTAACCAACTGCTTCACAGCAAATGGTACTTCTTGTTACAGCATGTATAAATACAGCTAAAAAAACCTATCAACCACTATCACAAACAACATGTATAGGTACAGCCTAACCTAAACAGTGAACAAAGCTTAAGTATGCTACACTGACTTTAAATAATGGCACGTGTTTCCGACCTACTTTAAATTCAACATCAAATGTAAACATATCCTGAACACAAATCTCATCATATATACATCTCAAAGTCATACCATAGGCCCACTGCTACCAAGATTCTGATGCCATTGGCTGATGCACTTACCTGAAACAAGGAGAAAATCGAACATAAATATATGATCATTCACGTAACATTTATTACTAAATAATCGTATGGACAATTTTAGCCTCAGTTAATTGACAAACACATTCATTCACTATAACAACACACTGCGGTAGAAGATACAGCGTACTATATATACCGCCCGGTTCAAAAGATTACATAGGCATTTTACGCAGCGAAATGTCGAAACATGCCACCACAATTACATTAGTTGCAGTTACAGTTACTTGTGACGTTTCTCACTGGGTGTTTCTCTGCGTACGTGTGTGCACTGTGGCAGTGTAGCTACTTGTAAAATACCTTGTGTTACAGGCCAGTTGAAATGGGATGGCACATGCGCAGAAACTAAATTTCGTCTTTCGGCGAAACGGACGAGTCCATTTAAATTGGCGGGGGCGTCAGTTCAGTCGACTACTGGCAGCCGAGGTGTGCGCATCAGCTTTTATTGTTGGTAGTAATGCTGGATACACCATGTTCCGAGGCAGCGTGAAGAGTACTGGCTACCCACAACATTCGCCAGTTTCCCCTTCACTTCCCCCCCCCCCTCGTGCGTCACCGTGTGCCATCACATTTCAATTGGAGTCCAGTACATACACTTATCATTGGTACATTACTCAACCAGACCGTCTCGGCTGGTGTATTTATGTGGCATATCTCATGTGTTATTAATCTCGGCACTATAAGTAGTTTAGTAGTATTTTTCACGTTCCGGCCGTTTTATTTCTTGCAGCAAAGCCCCTTGAACCCACAGGACAGAAGGAGGAACACAACCAAGTGTTAGTCTGATCGTCAAACCGGACTCATCACCTGTACTTCCGTCATCAAATGAACCCCGAAAATCTCAAAATCTTTGACTACTCAATACCTGAACCTTCACAGAAAATGTACAGTTGTTCAAATTTTCAAACTTCACTGAAGACAAAGAGCTATACAAACGTTGAACCTTACCAGAAGATGCAGCGCTATTCAAATGTTGAACCTTACCAGAAGATGCGGGGTTATTCAAATGTTGAACCTTACCAAAATAAGCAGAGCTATTCTGAAATTTAACCTTCCCAGAAGATGCAGAGCTATTCAGAATTTTAACCTTCCCAAAAGATGCAGAGCTATACGGAATTTCAACATTCCTAGAAACTGTAGAGTTATTCTGAACTGAACTTTCCAAGACGATACAGAGTTATTCACAATTTTAACTCTTACAGTAAATGCACAACTGCAAATTTAAAAGTCACAAAGGATTTACTTTATATTTACTGCATTCTCGTGTCCCACAATGTAGTGGTTTCACATTACTCATTTCAAATTGTTGTTCAGTAAAATATTCAAAAGCCTCAAACTCAAGTTAACGATAAATGTTCACTACAACCTAGTCAAAGCACCTAATGAGTTTTTGCGGAAAGCACCCACAGTCACGGAAGAGTACGATTAGGCCTACTGAAGACATTTCTCGTGTTCAATACTCCAGCCCACCTTCACTGTCAATTGGCTTATCTATTTGTATGGATCTTACCGCAGAAAATACATCCGAAAGTGGGAGTACACATTTTAATTTTCACTGCATCAATTTATCGGGTCTACTGTTGAAGATGCTAAAACATGAGTGGCCTATAACATTGAATGTGACTCCTGAGGTACGGACCTTGGTTCTTGTTCACAAAGTCCCAAACAGTATCGAATCCTGTTCCAGAAGCCTGAGCATGCGAAAGTGCAACCACGTGATGGCAGTACTATCGGAATACACACACTCCCTCTTCCTTTACAAAGACTACGGTCGAGTACTTGGAACATCCAAGCGAACGGCTAATCCACCCACTCTCCTCCCAATACGAATAAGACAGCAAAGAAACGCTGTATCCTGGTGTTTCCCAGACTTGCTCGCAGACCCTTTTTGGCATCGAAACCACGGATCCTCACACCCTTGCTCACGTAAATATGGAGTGTCCGGGTGATAGGTATCCAAAATTTAAAACATATCTCAGAACTGATTTTAGAAAGCTACAAATACGTACCAACCAACACATGTAACAATGCACTGCACAATTTCTCCTTAATTAAATTGATTTTAGCTCGCTTTGTAGGTACAAGGGGTATCTTAATTAAATATTCTAACAGCCATACGAAATAAACACATCACCAATTACAGTATTTCCTCGATTATTTTCAACACAGCATTATTCCTTTAAGAAAATAATTAAACCTCGACGTAGCGATTAAGGGAATGTACCCACGGATCCCCTGGGAACTAGTCGCGGAGCACACGTTGGGAACCACTGCTGTAAGGTACAAGACGATAAGCAGTGCATAGTTAGCACAGCTGACAGCAGGTAACAGGGTCAGTTCAGCGTCGCAGCAATAACGAGTAAGTGACTCAGCCCGTTTTGGTTGTACGTGTAGATAACGAATAACAGAGAGTGCAACACATACGGCAGTTACGGGGCGTCGGTTCTGTTATTGCCTTTAGGGACTTCAATTCGTGAAAATTTTTGATCTGAAAATTGATAAATTTGAGTACTTTAATAATTAGTCTCTCCACGTTTTATGCGAGGAACACGGCCCAGCCGAATTTCTATAAATAATGAATAATCCATTATGATTATTTTTACTTCCATTCTAATAGTGTTCTCATAACAAGTTACGAAGAATCAGAGGGGGTTGGAATGTTCGGATCTATCCTGATTTTGACATACGGCACAACTGGGACTGCAAAGCTGTCAGCTGTATGCATCGGCCGCACTTTACCCCCCAAGGAAATTCCTTGGTACAGACTGAACAGACCCCAGGGCTACTGAATGCGGACATAAGAAATAGCCCAATTGAAAATTTCCAAGTAGCCTACCGGAAATGGAACCCGCAACCTCCCGTCTTGTGGCGCAGTGCGTCAACCAACTGAACCACTAGCCACTCCATTATAACAGACAAATATTCAATCCACAAGAAGCTGTTTACTCTTAATGGATACTGTGTTCAAAATCGAAACTATTGAGAATCATTTGGCATTTGGATTGGTTAAGAGTACCGAAAATTACAGCCGAATTAGATGCTACTGCAAAGAGTTCGTCTTGTGACAGAAACGTTTGGCGAACCTCTGCTGAAGCGTCACGTGACACACACACACGCACGCACGCGCGCGCACGCGCACACACACACACACACACACATAGAATGCACGCAGGCAAAACGCAACATGCCGAATCCGGTGGCCGTGCCGTCTGAAGCCACTTGAATGCGCGGATCGCGGGTTCGAATCCCGCTGAAGGCATGGTTGTTGGTCTCTTGTGTTTGAAGGTGTTGTATAGGTAGCGACCTCTGCGACGAACTGATAACTCGTTCAGAAGAGTCCTACCGGGTGGGTGTGATCTAGAAATTTTAAGAACGAGGCGGCCTGGGTCCGGGTTGGACGGTTGAGCCACAGAAGAAAGCGCAACGTATTCTGACATCGACAGTAGGACAGAGTGAGTGATAAATTTCAGTTGCTAGCCATACCTTACTCACAAAAGCCCAGACGACGTATGTCCAATGAATTTACCAAGGCACCTGTTCAGACATATTACAGAATGCGAGCTTAGCGGTTTGGCTGAGGATTCCACTATACTGTGGAATGACGTTGAATCACGGATAATCGTATCCCGTCCTCATCATCTCTGACTTAGCGACTGGAATCCATTACTCCACCGAGGCAGCGTCATTTCCCAGAAGAAAGGAAACCTTATGTTTCAGAATCTTGAATATTTAAACGAGAAAGACTATTGTTTAAAGGAACTGCATTAATCCACACGCCGGGAACAAGTCGTGACTAATCAGATACCTGCGGAATAATGCAAATCATATTTCGTCCCTGGCACATATCAAAACCAGAATACAGACCATGTATGTTTAGCGAACTCTGACTTGTACCCACACACACACACAAACAGTTATGTGTTTGTGTTCTTGTGTTAGTGTTGTGTGACCTACTGCTGTTTGTATGAAGCGGGAGAGAGGGGCGAAAGAGACAGAGAGAGAGACGTTCAAGGGAATTAGAGTGTCGAGGAAGAGGAGAAAGGGGGAGGTTTCCGATGGAACAATTCTCATCCAAATTGAGAACATCTGGCTTTGACAGACAACTGTGGAGAAAGACAGGACCAGTTACAACATTGTCCACATATCTGCGTCCTTGTCTTTCTTAATACAATACCCCAGTAGGACGTGTTTCTATCTCACTTTTGTACTCCCTCATCCTCCCATGGACCTCCATTTCTAATCCATCCTCTCAACCCCCGGCTCCTATATCGCTCTCTCCTCCTTCCAAAACCTTCAATTCATTCAACTCATTCTTTTCAATATCAAACTGCCAGAGAGCGTCTGACCACAGTCATTCTTTTCAGTTCGAACCCCTTGCTTCCCTCTGCCACAACAGACAGTACTGTCTGTGAGGGTGGTTTCACAAAGACCTCAATAATTCTGTACTGCATAAGCCACACACAAAGTATGTTACAGACCACACTCAATGCCTTGCGGATTTTACTAACGGGAACAATCCGGTATTAGTTTGTGGTACATTCAGCTCCACGTATGGGACAAAGTTGGTATGAAGAACGCATATAAGCGGATGTAATGTGGGTTTCAATAACCCTGAGAGGTTAATATGCAGCGCTTTGTGCAATTCAAAAACGATTAATCAACCGATAAACTTCGCACTCCCTACAGACAAACAGTACAGGTTTCTAGGTGTCACATACGCCTCGAGTTAAGGACCAACTTGGCTTATTTCCACCTTTCACTTCTTCAGGTTTAGCCACACTTACAGACCACCACAGAGACATAGGAAATTACCCACAAACATTTTCATCCCTACAATAATTACTAAATCAAAGGCAATCAAAAAGAACACTCAGAGAATATATAGAAATGTTTTATATCCATGGCATGTTTCCAATGTAAAATCTTGAACAAATTTTATTTTGGTTTGCATCCGTGAAATACATGACCCACTATACGTACTGTACATCAATACGACTCATCATGAAAGGAAAACGTAAACCACATTACACACACACACACACACACTTATATATATATATATATATATATATAAGTATCCAATCCACCTTAGCGCGAACAACGGGAGTTGGACGTAAATATAAACACAATACTTTGTTATCGTTGCACCGTGCATTTTGAAATCTACGTAGTTCACACACCAACAAATGCACTATTTATTAACTTGGTTAAAAGTTTTAAATTTACATTAAAATACACAATAATATCGCTCCTACATGTTTCGGTCTTTAATGGCCATTATCAGGGAGCTTTATCGGTACCTAACTAAAGTTATATTTATGTTAAAACACTCGGTAAAATCACGTCATTATATATATTTGGTGATGTGGCAGCATGTCGTTGAGCGACATGCTGCCATTATATATACATATATAACGACGTAATTTTACCGAGTGTTTTAACATAAACATAACTTTAGTTAGGTACAGATAAAACTCCCTGATGATGGTCATTGAAGACCGAAACATGTAGGAGCGATATTATTGTGTATTTAATGAAAATTTAAACTTTTAACCAAGTTAATAAATAGTGCATTTGTTGGTGTGTGAACTACGTACAATACTCTGAAGTTGGAAAGGTACCATGTGGACTGGATGCTCACATGCTTTATGTTCAGGACATCTGCAATCGCGAATTATCTGGAACTGACTCAGAATGGCTAATTTTAGCCGAAACATGTGGTCATATTTCATGTCAGAAGCCAACTGTGCAAGTCTCATTAATAAAATATCTGAACCTGACTTGATAAGTTAATTTTAGCCGAAACACGTCGTCAAATTCACGTCAGGTAATAAATATACCTTAATAGTGTACTTGTACAAATAATAGTTGTGAAATTTGAATTTGAGCTTTGTTACTTTGTATCAAACAAAAGCAGCTTGATGCATCAAACAAACGTGAAGAATCCAGGTTTACTGTCCACATTATTATTCAACATGTATTTCTTTTAACTGCATAAAATGTTCCAAAAAGCTCTGCCTGTACCATATAAATCAGCACTGTGTATAGATCAAAGGACTCTCACGCTTACAATGCAAAGTTTTCATTCACCATAATCCAGTATGTGATCAACAAACAGTCCCAAAGCTTCACTCAGCCAACAAGCAATTCGACGAACACTGACAGTGATGATGATGATTAGCCCAGTGCGTTAGTCTCTGCAACTGCTGTGTGATCATGACTTGTGTGCATGCACATGTATAGAGAGGATTCTTTTCAGAAACCAGAACAAACGATAAACGCGTGCCAAACAATTGTATTCGCGAGCGCGGGCCCTTTCCTTAT
>Ga0123352_10012886_pt1:0-7500 | contig 13252 bp, 5 predicted proteins | sample TergutLab28metaG_FD_89700 | JGI IMG/M metagenome (GOLD analysis project Ga0123352, IMG submission 89700) | Labiotermes labralis P1 segment gut microbial communities from Petit-Saut dam, French Guiana - Lab288 P1 | ecosystem: Host-associated > Arthropoda: Insects > Digestive system > Gut ... | reverse complement strand
CAGTCCAGGTGAAACGGAAGTGACCTGCAATAGCACAAAGTAGCTTTAATAGTACACAATTACTGGAATAATATACTCTTATAAGGATAGGATTTATTTATTCTGGTCCTTTGTTAATTATTTTTATTCTTCTTCCAAATTCACGTTTTGTTTGTTTCAAATTAATTCTCTTGTCCAGAAGTTGGATATACGTAGTTATTAAGTCAATTCTATTGCATAGTCGATGCATTTCGGAATCGGAATAAGAGAATTACAATGGCAAAATGTTTGCTTGTAAATTTATGGAACTGAAGAAAACGAAGTAAAGTAATAATTAATTAGTCTGCGAAGTTCACCTTTAATTCTTAATGAATTTTGGAAACTTCGGCCGAAAAAGTAAATGGAAGTATATTACTGATTATTTCACTAAAAATGACACTCTTCTATGGAATTGTTGGAGTATGCTGCATTATTGAATTAAGTGAAGAAAACGATTAAAAGTAATTATTGATTTCTTTAATCGTGTCTACGCATTTTAGAGTTTCCTGGTGTAATGAGCCAAGTTCTGACAATTAATCAAAAGTAATGTCTAATCAGCTAAGAGCCTGAATGTAAACATACTTTTGACACTAAGAATTTAATAAGGAAACTGGAGTAGGGACAGCTTTAAGGAAACTTCTCTGTGACTTATATCGATTAGTTGTTTAATCATTAATGAAGAAAATAATTGTGCTGAGACTATTGTTCCGACGTTAGTCTACAGAAACTGAAGAACCCAAAAAATTCAAGCAAAGAAGTACTAAGACTGAGATTCGAAACCGTAACCACTGAAGTCATAGAAGATTTTTCATTTTCACCAGCCTGAGTTTTGAATCAAGACTAGGCGTTGAACTAAAATAAGTGCACATTTCTAAAACACATTACTAAAGGAAATACAAAAGAATTTTTAGAAATTAAGGGAAGACGAGGAAGAAGAAGTAATCAGCTACTGGATTATCCTAAGGAAACGAAGGGTACTTGAAATGGAATGTCGAAGCACAAATCGCACCTTGTGAACTCGTTTTGATAGTAACTATGTACCTGTAGTCAGACAGACCAAGAAGGAATTAGTAAATGAATGAGCGTTGCTCTTACCTCAGAATTACCCACGCTCTTCTTGTTTCATAACTGAACATTTCAAATTTTGAAAACAAAGCTGTGCTAGGCGCATCGTGTTCGTATCAAATTTTATGAAGGCCTGAAAATTTGAATATTTGTCTTAGTGTTACAATCCCTGATTCCAATTTAATAGTATGTAGGTTTTCCACAGGACATTCCAGGCACCGTGGAGAAGAAAACATTTAAATGACTCTGCCGATAATTCAAAACTTCTCAACTATACAGCAGCCTGGATGGTTACCCACGAAGTGGTCCTATCAATTTTGATAATGTACCTGTGTGATGAGTTTGCCATGAGAGGACATATTATTTTTCGGCTATTACACGCTCCATGATTGCTAAGAGTGCAATGCAGTGTAATATTAATAATCTTGCTATGTTACGCACACCGTTGTTTTACGTGTTCCGTAAGATTTATAAGCTAAATGCCAAGTATCACAATGTAACATCAATGAATCTGTTTTATTAATGGAGACGCATTGAGCTTCTTGTGAGGTGTGATTTGAATTTTTATATTCCGTCAGTTAAATAAATTTTTTGCTTCAAAGCCTTTACAAGGAACACATCATCCGAATTATTCAGTCCGTCATTTATTTAAACTCACGTGCTTCTTTCCGCAAAGCGACAGATCTGTCTTCTAATTTAGCTTTCAACGTAGTTCAAAAAACAGTAGTTTGTTGCTGGGTTACAAGAACGAAGTAGGGCCAACAGTAGAACATAAACGCTGAAAAATTCTAGGTTTTGAGGATACAATTTTCAATATGTAATAATTTTAGCTCCGTCTTTTCCAAGTTTTTGTCTCCAAGTAATCGATATATATCCCCGTGTAAGGTAAATAACTATTCAAATATTCTTGTGGAATTTCCTCTAAGTAAGGTCCAGATTCCCTTAGATTTAGATCCCCTCGTTTAATTTTTTGTGACTTTTTGTACATTGTCTATAATAATTTATTTCCTAAGATCCTACTCAGTCCAAACTCAGCCAGTATTTTCTGTTGTGCTGAAAGAGCTGAGAAAAATTCTTTTAAAATTCGTGTCACAAAAGCACTTGTAAACGTATCGTAGTAGGTATCGGTAACTTCAGTCACAACCAACACAAACGTGGCGAACAATTTTATTGGACGGCAACTACTTTCGACCCTAGACTCGGGTCATCATCAGGCCGTGATGCCTGTAAGTGAACATATAGGGAAACTAAAACCCGTAAGTTGGCGATCTCCAATCTTATACTAAAAATACTTTTAAAATACGGTGGACCCGGTAGCTCAGTCGGCATAGTGACTGAGCTGCAGGGCTGGACTGTCCGGGGTCGAATTCCGGTGGGGACGAGATTTTCCGCCCGTCCAGACCGGCCCTGGGGCCCACCCAGCCTCCTATAAAATGGGTACTGGGTCCTTCCCAGGGGTAAAGTGCAGCCGGGGCGTGCTGCCGACCACTCGCTCCCTTCTAGTGCCGCAGTCATGGAAGAGTAGAGCTGTACCTCTACCCACCCTCTGGGTCACACCGGGCCTGTAACGGGATCACTTTACATTTTTACTTTAAAAGGCCAATAAACACGTGCAGGGTTCACTATGGATATATTTCCTAGTGCCCCCATGTGAATTATTTTTAATGTAAAATTGGGAGTTTTCCAACTCATGTTTTTATATTCTGTTAAGTTCATATTCTTGTGTCATGACCTGCTGATGACCTGAGTGTAGGATCGTATCTACTTGTCTTCTACTAAAATTGTTCGCAAATATTTTGTTGGTGGTGACTGAAGATATTGATTAATATGGAGGAAGAAGGTTGGGTACAGTGTAGAGAGGAACTGAAGCCAGCCGGATGAATTCCGGCCGCGAAAAATTTTATTGGTGTTGATACGATGTTGTAAATAATATTTTCAAGTTATTGTTTATTTATTTTATTACTTTCGATGATTCTCTCTGTTCAATATTTTGAACTGAAATAACGGATAAAAGATGAGATAAGTATGGCACATAGTAATCATTGTAAAGAAGATATAATCATACACGCTTTAGGTTCCTGTGACCGTGCATAGTGAGCAAAGTGTGAAGAGAGAGAAAACCAACAAAATGCAACAATCACATATTTATTATCAACTTCTGTCTAAACATGTTTCGGGCATCATTCTGCCCATCTTCAGGAGAACAACGACCGTGTGATACTGCATTTGGTGTACTGCGCTGATTCTGCTGGATGTGGTTGGTAGCGGTTGTGGGGCGCTGCTTTGTAGGATGCGAGCACTGTGAAGGTTACTGTTCGACAGTAACCTTCACAGTGTTCGTATCCAGCAGAATCAGCACAGTACACCATACGAAGTAACACACGGTCTTTGTTCTCCTGAAGATGGGCATAATGATGCCCGAAACATGTTGAGACAGAAGTTGATAATAAACATTTGATTGTTGCATCTTGTTGGTTTTCTCTCACTTCACACAATAATCAAACATATTTTGGTCAAAAATCTGAAGCAAATGACGAATAAACAACATATAAAGCTAAGTGGAATGATAATATTATCACGCATATTATGTCTTTAGATTGGGGGAGTGAGATGTTTGTTTAGTTAGCTCAGGACAGGAAGAAAGTTAGGAGGGTTTTGTGAGCACTGTAATAAGTTTTCACTTCCTTCAAATATGTGGAAATATAGACTAGTGTTTCAAATCCTTTTTTTGTCAAGAAAGACGTATTTATCGGGCGATCCATTAACAACTGGTAAAGAATAATGCGTGATGGAACAAAATGAATGTGCTTGTAACAGGTCTTGCTTTGTCACTCTGCAATTTTCAGTAGTCTCTTTGTCCGTTCGATGAGATTCTGTTTTGACGACAGGTAAGACAAAACATCTGCGGACTTTTCCAGTAAACGCGACGTAGACCTGTTAAAAGCTGCAAGAATGTAGAGGGATCCTTCAAAGTGAATGTATTTGTATTTTGCTCTATACATAACCAAAGACCGGCATTCCACAGAAACACAGAACAATATTCGTATGCATAAATATTCTGTATTCGTTAGAAGACGAATGCATATAATCTGAAATTCGTAAAGGAGATACTACACAAAACAGACAATACTGTCGGTGCCTAAAATTATGCCGATGATTTTCTCAGTTTTAAAGGAGTCTCATTGTTCTTGAAGAGTCCACTGGAAAAGCCAAACAATGAACTGTTTTGCAAAAGTTAGCAAAACAGTAATTCAAAATCACACATGTAGGGTGAAACTCAACATCTAAAATTTAAAATGTTAAATCTTAATATGCAAATCACACTTATAGTTTAATAGGCCTACGTATATATCGGGAACCGCGGTGGCACAGTGGTTAAGGTGCTGTGCTACAAATCGGAAGGTTGCTGGTTCGATCCCAGCTGGTGTCATTAGAAATTTTCATTGATATAAAATCCTTCCGATCGCACTATGGCCCTGGGGTTGACTCAGCCTCTAACAGAAATGAGTACCAGGAGCATTTCCTGAGGGTAAAGGCGGCCGGTTCGTAAAGCTGACAACCCTACCACCATCCTGTGCCGCTGTCACGAAATCTGGGAGCCTTAACTTCCTGGAACCCTCTGGGCCACTCCAAGCATATAATGGGACTACTTTATCTTTACGCATATATCTACATCATTTTCAAATCTACAGTTTGTAAATGATTTTAACCTTTTTTACGTATAACAGGTTACTGAATCTGGTATCTTTAAATATCGATCTATTTTCCGATAATAGTATGTTTTATTTTGTTTGTTGCAATAATTTTACCCCTTACATTTTTAAATTAACGTTTCAAAATTTTCAGAGTTTCAAAAGTGGTAGGTTTTTGACCTAATAGTTTGTTGCATATTGTTGTTGTCTGTCACGCCCATATCACTAGTTATTTTGGAGTTTCCAAAGAAATAAATTTCTTTTTCTCTCTCTCTTTTTCAGAAACAAGCATTTAATTTGCATAACTCTGCCTTCCATTCAGTTACGGATTCAGTATTTTAGAGACAGAATCTTCCTTTATCATAAAACTGGCTGTAACTCATGTGTTAGCTTGCTACTTTTAAATCTGACATCAGTATCAACAATATGTCTCTCCTATCAATTATAGACGTTAGAAAAATAGTAGCGTCCTTTCTTCCGTTCATATAGGGTGGGTCAAAAGAAGGTATACAGACCATAAATATTATACTATATCCTACTGTATACCTACTTTTGGCCCATCGTGTATATAGTGACATCTTTGAAAGCTGTAGACGATCATCTTTAATTTAGGCATATTTGTTTTAGGAAAATTAAAAGTAACAGCATAGCTGCCTTGTCTTATAATCTTGTAAATGAAGCCAACTTGGTGCAAAATTTTTCTTAGTACGTTTATTTCTTTTCTGTACATGTTTCGGGCGACTATGTGCCCATCATCAGGAGAAATAACTGTATTTCTGAGGCACTTCGTACTTGTCACTGTGTGGATGGTGACTGATGACAAGAACCAAGTGTTGCATAGATACAGTTATTTCTCCTGATGATGGACACACAGTAGCCCGAAACATGTAGAGAAAAGAAATAAACATACTAAGAAAAATTGTGTACCAAGCTGGCTTTATTTACAGGATTATACAAGGATGCACGGTCAAAAAAACATAAAAACATAGCTGCCGTTTGAAAAATCGTCCGACGTTAAAGTTAAGCCTGACTGATACCTAACTTCATGTCGCCAAGGCTAACACGAATCAAAGTTTGTTACAAAAGAGCATACTTCAGTACAAATGCTATTAACTATTTCGGTACTGATTTATAACTTTTTTTTTTTTTGCTTGATGTCTTCGTTTTAAATCTACCATCACGGCGTTTAAGGCCATTCAGTATTACTTTATGATACATAAAGTTAAGGCGGAAATTTGTTATCACTGTTCAATAAGGAAAGTTTTTAAGTCACGGCAGAAATGCTTCTTCCGTCTACAAACTTCAGTTCTTCAGGGACTCTGAAGATCAGAACTTGTAATATTTCATATTTCAACAATGTATCTCCCGTTAAAGTTACAGAAAAGATTGAGAAAGAGGATAGTGCGTGAAAGAACATACGAACGTCAGGGAGAGAAGGAAGAAAGTCTCGTATATAAGAAATGAATAGCCTAAAAATCATTTGGCTTAATATCTTTGGAATGACTTAATCGAAGTGTTTGGGCTTGGTCAGAAGAGAAAACTTTGAAGAAAAAGTGCGTTTGTGAAAGAGTGATGTCGCCTGATCTAAGAGAGGAAATGTTTGGTTTTCCTTTTGAACGCGGCCGTAAATATTCGTGTTGCGTAAAATGCTAATAATATTATGAATAACTGAAAGATTCTGAGCTTTCTCAAGGTTCATAAGGTTCGTCATCCTCGTTGTGTTGATAATAAACTAGATTGGAGTGTATAAACTTGTCTAACACAACTATATGATGGTAGAGATATGTATATAATTTATTACATAAAGAACAACTACATGTTTCGGCACTTTTCATTAGTCATCTTCAGGTTTATAAATAAAGGAACTTAGTAAGCAGCTATACTCGACTTGCGTGTGTTGTATACTCCCCGTGTAAATATTTGTAACTGCAAGAATATTAAGAATTATAAAATATTACGATGTGAGTCGTGTCTATGAAGCAATGACTTTCTGACATTTGCCACAGTTCACTGCACTCAAGAAGCTATCGATACTGTAATTCCAGCAAAAGGTAGGGGCTACCTCACGTTTTACATTATGATGTTTAGACACAGTATATAAAGTTGTTCGCCGTGAACAGATGAAGAATTCAGATGTGCCGATGGCTTTTTATAGTACAGTGACTCGAAGACGCGATTTATCTTGAACTACAATCACCGTCGCCTTGTTGAAGTGCTAAGCCCCAGGGGCTCATTTCCATAGTCGTAAAGCCATATAATGGAAATCAAACAGCAGACGCTTTGTTGTGTTTTCCAGTCAGTAGTAAAATCGCAACGCAGAATTAGTTAATGTCTGTGTTCTATGTGGGGGTAAAGTGGAGCCCTTTCTTTCCAGTGTTTAAAACAAGTGCTAGTGAAGTGAATTGCAATTATTGTAGGAAGTCCCTCATGTTAAGTACTTTTTGAATTTCCTGCCGTCAAATCACACTGCAGGTGTTTCGAGTGCCAGTGGAGCTGACAAGAATTAGATCATCTGAAACAAACCTTACTCAGATTAGATCATGTGCTGGATGTTTATTCAGTTGTTGTTGTTGATGTTGTTGTGGTTATCTTCTTTTTCTTCTCCTTTTTCAAGGAAATATTCAAGTCCCTAACCGACTTATTCTTACTCCAAAAGGAAGGGGGGGGGGGGGGGGAGGGTGAAAAAAAAATCTCGGGAACTAGAAGAAAAAATTTATAGAGAGGT
>Ga0123352_10012884_pt1 | contig 13252 bp, 6 predicted proteins | sample TergutLab28metaG_FD_89700 | JGI IMG/M metagenome (GOLD analysis project Ga0123352, IMG submission 89700) | Labiotermes labralis P1 segment gut microbial communities from Petit-Saut dam, French Guiana - Lab288 P1 | ecosystem: Host-associated > Arthropoda: Insects > Digestive system > Gut ... | reverse complement strand
TGTGTGGGGTGTTTGTGTGGTGTGTGTGTGTGTGTGTGTGTGGTGTGTTTGTGTGTGGGGTGGTGTGTGTGTGTGGTGTGGTGTGTGTGTGTGTGTGTGTGTGTGGTGTGTGTATGTGTGGTGTTTGTGTGTGTGTTGTGTTGTGTATGTGTGATGTGTGTGTGTGTGTAGTGTGTGTGTGTGTGGTTTGTTTTGGTGTTTTGTGTGAGTGGTGTGTGTGGTGTGAATAGTGTGTGTGTGTGTGTGGTGTGTATATGTGGTGTGTGTGTGTATGTGGTGTGTGTTTGTTGTGTGTGTGTTTTTGTGTTGTGTGTGTGTGGTGCGTGGTGTGTGTGTGTGATAATGTAGACAATCAACTAGATGGAACAGTGACAGTTTATTAATAACTTCATTCAGATCAGCATGTTTCGGGTGTTAGTTTCGCCCTTCCTCAGGACCATTAGACTGTGTTTACAGCTTGTGGTATAATGCTCTTCGGTGCATTATACCACAAGGTGTAAACACAGACTAGTTGTCCTGAGGATGGGCGAAACTAACGCCCGAAACATGCTGATCTGATTGAAGTTATTAATAAACCGTCATTATTGCATCTAGTTGGTTGTCTACATTATTTTATCAATGATGCACGGTCACACAAACATAAAACATATGTGTGTGTGTGTTTGTGTGTGTGTGTGTGTGTGCATGAATTGTTTCAAACAAATATTATATAATAACAATGCACGGTTTGCACTTAAAAATAAGAAATATTGATAGTAACAATAGTTACTTTATAAAGAAGATACAATTTTCACACTCATTGTTTCTATCTTCAGATATACTCTCGCTCTGAAATGGATGTTATACCAGTCTGCTGAAAAATGGCGCCCAACGAGGAGCTTCAGAATTTTTGTCGCCATCAGAATAATTAAATCAAGGACTATTAAATGTTTGGGGTATTCAGAGAGAAGTAAAGCGACCAAGGACACCGTTAGGTTTATATTCAGCCTGTTATTATTATCATCTTTACACACAGTGATTAAGGTGCTGTGCTACAAATCGGAATGTCGCTGGTTCGATCCCAGCTACTGTCAGTGGATTTTTCAATGACATAAAATCCTTCCGATCGCACTATGGCCTTGGGGTCGACTCAGCCTCTAACAGAAATGAGTTCCAGGAGCATTTCCTGGGGGCAAAAACGGCCCGTGAATAAGGCTGTCAACCTTACCACCGTCCTGTGCCGTTGACATGAAATCTGGGAACTTAAACTTCCTGGAACCCTCTGGGCCACTCCAGGCCTGTAATGGGACTGCTTTAACTTTTTACTCCTTACGAAACATAATTTCGATTATAAGAACAATGAAGTGGGCGGGTCGTGTAGCACGTATGTGGGAGAGGTTGGCTGCATACAGTGTTTTGTTGGGGAAGTCCGAGGGAGACTACTTGGAAGTCTTAGGCGCAGATGGGAGGATAATACTAAAATTGATCTTTAGACAGTAGGAGAGGGGCGTGGATTAGATCGATGTAGCTCAATATAGTGAGAGGTATCAAATAATTGTGAATGCGGTAATGAAAATTCGGATTCCATAAAATGTGGGTAATTTCTTGACTAGCTGAAGAACTGTTCGCGTCTCGAGAAGGACTCTGCTGTATGGAGCTAATTCAGATGTATGATTTTCAGCATTACCGGGGGACTGACTTCGCGGTGCAAAGCTCATTACTGCGAATACATAATACCGTTTGTTACCACCACAGCAGTGTTAGTCCTTTTATCGTTTTAGTGAGAAAGCCAATTGAATACCGCTTGGAAGAACTCATACCTACGCTATCTGGCTGAGAATAGGCACCAGTGAGGGAGGACACGTGATAAAGATGGCGAACCTTTTATATAAAATACTAGAAAATTCTTTGCTAATAGAAAATATTTTTTTTTTGAGAGAGAGAGAGAGGTCGTCCCGTTGTGTTTTATCAAATTTGTATAATATGTACCGTCAATTCACAACATACATCAAACAAGATGCAATAATTACAATTAGGTAATATTTGGTTACATGTTTCGGCCGTAAATGGCCATCTTCAGGCCAACTAAGAACAATATTAAGGTACAGTAAAAATAGTACTCAATGGGATTCAATTTCGTTCACATTTATCAAGTTTTAATGTGAACGAAATGGGATCCCATTGAGTATTATTTTTACTGTACCTTAATATTGTTCTTAGTTGGCCTGAAGATGGCCGTTCACGGCCGAAACATGTAGCCAAATATGACTTAATTGTAATTATTGCATCTTCTCTTGATATATGTTGTGTATTGACGGTACATATGCACACACAAAAAAAGAAAAGTTATTATTTTTCTCAAGAGGGAATCTGCTGCATGCAGTTATTCATTCCAGGGACCAACAAATTCACGAGTGCATTTTGTTGTTCAGCTTAGGCCTACAGCACATCTTCCTCTCTGCTGCGTAATTATGAATATCGGCACTGACAACCCGGAGAATCTGCTGCTCAGGATCATGGCCCGGCGTCGCACGGACAGGAGCCCAATACATTATTAATGAGACAGAACAGCCCCGTCTTTCTTCACGGCCTCCGTTGTGAAATCCCCCTTGGGTCACAGCAGGTCCCTGCTCACAAGTTTCTCGTGCATATTTGTGTAACATGCTGTATCATGCAGCAGCGTGTTCATTGCTCAATAAACCTTCTTGGTAAATCATTTATTTCAAACATGAATATTATGCAGGGAGCGGAAGTTATTAATCATGGGAATTGAAATTTTGAAGAAGAGGCTGGTATAAGAGAGGGAGTGTCGGAGCCCAAATATAATACAGGTTTATTCGAAATGAGTGTCGGGGTTTTAACAATTCGTCATACACAACACACTTGAGATAGGAGTATGTAGTTGCATCGATGGATGTAGAAATTCTCAGAGTTTTTTTTATGATGTGCGGTTTGCAGTAGTTATGCATTTCTCCGCTTGGAGCGCAGTTTACTAAGATGGCGGCGAACGGCAGTGAGAAGGCGTTGTGTGTGCTTACATTTCATTATCGTGTTGATGTTTGTAGAATCACAAAGGGTACACATATAGAGCACCTATAATGTATGTAACAAAAACTTGGAATGTGGTTCTATTACATAAAATACACATATACTGTTATCTCAAGTGTATTGTGTATGACAAGTTGTTAAAACCCCGACAGTCATTTCGAATAACCCAGTACAATGACAGAATGAGGAATCAGCTTGCAAGAGGAAGTAATGCGTGGCGTCTTTGAAGTACCTCCGTACTAAGGAAGGCATTAAGATGGCAGAGATGCGTGCAACTCTGTAGGGAGGAAATTGAAGCGGTTTGGGACATGCAGAGAGAGAGAGAGAGAGAGAGAGAGAGAGTGGAGCCTTAAAAAGTGTATTATCAGAAGGACAGTGGATTCAACATTGACTTAAAGAGCAGTTTGTGAAGAAACTTCGATTCACGTGTTGTTGAATGCCTTATATCTGCAGTACAGACATGCTACAGTACATAGATATATTTTTATAACATGAACAAATAATTGGTATTGACTGCAGGACAGTATATTTGAGGCTCACCAGCCGACATGGTATAACATGCTACAAGAATGGAATCTCCAAAATAATTAATTGGGCATCAAGAGAGAGCTGTTTCAATTCAGACAAAATGCCGTTACACTATCCTGTTGAAACGGGATAGAAACAGGCAGTTACGGCGATTCAAGTGGATTTATTACTGATTGTAATTAAAGGCGATCTCGGTGACCGAGCTCGCTGGGATTGCGGGTTCGAAACCCGCCGTGGGCATGGATGTATGGCTCTTTGAATGTTGCTTGTCGTCAGGTAGATGTCTCTGCGGACGGGCTGATCGCTCGTTCAGAGGAGTTCTACCGAGTGTGGTGTGTGTGAATGTGATTCTGAAGTCTCGATAATGGGGGGTGGGGTTCCTAGGCTCACTGGGGCTGTCGGGTCATGAAAAAATAATTCATCAAATTTAAGGAATGACGGATATTTTCATCGCCTAAAAACATAGGAGAGCACAGGTTATTTTGTGTTACGAAATTCCGTATCTGACACAGATTTAGGTGTGTTTTCCAAAGTTACTTTCAATAATTGATATTCGTGTGTCCGTACATCGTTAATATGATTTTTTTTATTACAACACACAAGATGCAACTATTTTTGATTATTTATTTCTAAAAGGCTCTACATGTTTCGGGCGGTTCCTCCTCCCATCAACAGGAGCACATAACTGTACATTCAGCTTCAGGAACTGTCAACCAATATTGCTGCAGGCTGGTATCGTGGCTCATCCACGATACCAGCCTGCAGCAATATTGGTTGACAATACATGAAGCTGAATGTACAGTTATGTGCTCCTGATGATGGGAGGAGGAACCGCCCGAAACACGTAGAGACTTTTAGAAATAAATAATCAAAAATAGTTATATCTTGTTGGTTGTAATCAAAAAATTAAAAAATCGTTAGTTTCAATAATTCCTCATAGATGGCCTGTTATGGAGCCGAATTTTATTGTGAGTTTTAGTTCGTGGCAAGGAAAGTAAATGTGGAGTAAAAAATTCGGTTACAGGATTGTAAGACGTGCATTGATAGGCTCTTCTTCTGTATGCTTTATGATACTTGTCGTTCCTCGTGAATTACAATTTAAAACCCAATTTAAGTTAAAAGGTTTTGCTGAGTTAATATTCAGTTACCTCCCTGTACCAAAGATATGCATGTAATATAATTAAACCCTAATTATTCCATGTTATCTTCACTCCTTTCTTAATTTGAGAATGTAGCTATCGTAACTGGCTTCTGGGAATAGTGATACTGACTTTAAAACGTATTTTAACTGGCAACCCCCCCCCTCCGCTAACCAACCGGTCTGCGTCGCATGGAATTTGCCCTGAACGGAATAAGTGAGTTAATTTTCTGGGTCATTTGAGGAGATAAATACTTTAAATCTCTGATAGTAGCTTAAAATAATGTTTACCCCACAAAATTTATGGCACGGCAGGATCTAGGGCTCCGAAATGAATGAACGAAAAGAGCATAGTCGTGCTTATTTGGAGAAGTCCCTGTAAAAGTTGTAGGTTCAAAGAACGTTTTGTTTAATACAGTTTAATACAGTTTATACCGTCAGCTCGTACTATAAAGAATTATTTCAGTTTAAGGAGTTTCGTAGACTTTATAAACAGGGTTCCTTCTTTTTAATTAGATTATTGAAAAGAGTTTGATTCGTTTGATTTTTTTTGACATGTAATCAGCCACGGACTCGTTACATATTATCAGTGTGTCTCAAGTGAATATGACGTTCTCCCATCACTTCTTCTCTCAGACAGTCTTTGTTTTCATTTTCCCGTCACTTCTCACACAGACACCTCTTTTATTCTTGTTTCTCCCATCACCTCTTCTCTCAGACAGTCTTTGTTTTCATTTACCCGTTACCAACACATGTTTTATTCTTCGTTCTCCCATCACTTCTTCTTTCAGACAGTCTTTGTTTTCATTTTCCCTTTACCAACACCTTTTTATTCTTCGTTCTCCCATCACTTCTTCTCTCAAACAGTCTTAGTTTTCATTTTCCTTTTACCAACACCTTTTTTATACTTCGTTCTCCCATCACTTCTTCTCTCAGACACTCTTTGTTTTCATTTTCCCGTCACTTCTCTCACAGACACCTTTTTTTATTCTTGTTTCTACCATCACTTCTTCGTTCAGACAGTCTTTGTTTTCATTTTCCCGTCACTTCTCTCACAGACACCTTTTTTATTCTTGTTTCTGCCATCACTTCTTCTCTCAGACAGTCTTTGTTTTCATTTTCCCTTCACCAACACCTTTTTATTCTTCGTTCTCCCATCACTTCTTCTCTCAGACACTCTTTGTTTTCATTTTCCCGTAACTTCTCTCACAGAGACCTTTTTAATTCTTGTTTCTACCATCACGTCTTCTCTCAGATAGTTTTTGTTTTCATTTTCCCGTCGCTTATCTCACACACACACACACACCCTCTGTTTTTCGTTCTCCAGCCACGTCATGTCCAATTAAATTTTTATTTTTCCTCTTGTTACTTTATATCTAACAGCCAATTCTTTCTTTTCGATCCGTATAGTGACTAAGCCACGGGCCTGACGTCAGACGAATCTGTCGTACCTTCTGTAGGAGACGTAAGACATTTTTCTCTTCTCCAAAATGTCCATACCGGCTCTGAGGAGCCCCCAGACTCCCATTCAGTGGCTGCAGGTGGTGGCCACTCAGCCAGCCCACTAGACATTCACACGTACAGTACCTTCACTGTCCGATATGCCATCATGGACTGCTGAGCCGTTAACTTTATTGTACCTTCAGTTCTTTTGTAAGGACTTTATAATCTTTTACCTCACGGGCCACTTCTCACGCCGAGAATTATGACCGAAAATTACAATTCTTATTGCCTAAATTCTGAGTTGACAGTTTAAAAAGTTTCTTCTTCTCTTCAAGTATTTATATAATCGCATTTGTGTTTGGTAAAATATCACAAAGGACTTTCAGAGGTTAATTGCTTTTCTGCCTTTAAAGTCTGCCCTGAGAATAAAATATGATTTTATAAAACCTAGCCATAAAATGTTGGATCTCTAAAAATAGGTTATTGACCTTTATACACTATTCAGTCACGATTACAATTTTGGGTTTGAATCGAAATTTTCTAATCTGAAAATGGTAAGAAACCAAAATGATCTTTATACACTATTCAGTCACGATTACAATTTTGGTTTTGAATCGAAATTTTCTAATCTGAAAATGATAAGAAACCAAAAGGCTCTAAGAAGTGGGCAGATTGTTAATTTTGCAAATATAATAGTCCCCATTGTGAGCCGGTTAGCTCAGTTGGTATAGCGACTGACTACGGGCTGGTCTGTCCGGGATCGAATCCCGAAGGAGACGAGGTTTTCCGCCCGTCCAGACCGGCCCTGGGCCCACCCAGCCTCCTGTACAATGGGTACCGGGTTTTTCCTGGGGTAAAGTGCGGCCGGGGTGTGCTGCTGACCACTCACCCCTTCTACTGCCGCAGTCATGGAAGAGTACAGCTATACCTCTACCCACCCTCTGGGCCACACCGGGCCTGTAACGGGAGCACTTTACCTTTACCTTTTAATAGTTCTAGTTACTGCGGTGTTCAGTGTGCAGGCAGTTGCAAATTAAACATTCGATAGGCGATATGTCAGCCATTTAAGTAAGTATCAGTTTTCGGTTAGATTTCGTCGAATTGGGAAATAAATATTTATCATAGAAATTGTCGCTGTTTTCTCCATTCACTTTAATCGTTTAAAAATCTCTGAAAACAAGTGAAACGATTATTTTTTATTTAACTTTACATCTTCTGTTTGCAGCAAGTCCTGCCCTGATAAATATGTAGTGTTACTTGCAAACAGAGAGCACGCAGGAACGCATATCGATATATATCGATATGAAGAGTATCTGTTGTTATTGTCCGATTTTAAATAGGATTGCGACGTACGGAGAAGTTTTATTAGAACGCCTTAGTGCCAGATTTCACTGAAATTTTAGTCCGTTTTCGATTTGTGACTTGTAGCGTTAAATCCCAGAAGAGCGAGTACTTCGTGCTATGTAATGTCGACTGCTAAATACATGTAGTTCTTGTTTTAAGCCCTACTTGTTCTACGCCTTTTTCCTTTAACGCTCCTTACCAATTTATTTGCATCAATTCTTAATTTATGCCCTTTCATTTTCAGTTTAACGCGCGTTTGGTGGCTGCGCTCGGTTTCGCTAAACTTATATTTCTAATAGGAATATAATTTTTTATTTTTAGCGTTATTGATTTATTCTCACTTTTTCTGGGACACATCAAAGGCGTAAACAAGACTTGGGAGTAATTATCTGTAGCTTGCCTGTCGACAGACCGTAACATCTCAGAAGACTTTACTTTTCAACAATACCTCTTTGAGAATCTCATGACTGTATGCAGGTTATTGATATAGTCATTGTTTAACGACGCAGTAATTACGCCAGGCGCGCCCATATAGCATCAGATAAGATGATGAGTGGTGAATAATGAATTTGAATCCGTCATGGCCTATTGTGAGGCTGTAACAAGCCGTTTACCTGGCGTGAGTAATAGAATTCAAGGGTACCGCGACGGTAGTCAGTTTTCGGTGCAGCCGTACACCGGAATATATCCTCGATGTCCTATCGTCCCTAAATGTATGTGGCTTATGTCAGTAGTAAATAGTTTGGAGGCTGGGGTGAATTCACTGTAAGACAGAACTGTGTCTGTTGTTCCCGGCTAAAAGTTTATTTTGCGATTGTGTCAGTACTTTATATGGTAAGATCATAGAAGCATTGAAAAGGATCGGTAAGGAAACGGTCGTTGCCTAATCATGTGCTATCATATGTATTTGCCTAGAAGAACTGAGGAAATGCATAAAGACCAGTCAGTGTGACAAGTATTCTGGCCGGAAGTCGAATCGGCCACAATATATTCGGGAATAATTCACTCTTTGCAGTCTGTCAGTCTTCAGTTGCTTAAAATGTATGTAAAAGTAAAGCAGTCCCAAAAACTTCAAATTAGCCTCAATGAAAATTGGGATTGTAAGTTCATGTGTATGCCGTATAGAAGTTCGTTGTAACACGGATTGTATATAACTTTACTCTTCAAGGATGATATATTCCCTTGGACACGCGTTTATTATATCACACCAGCAGGTATTGCAGGTAGCGATTTTCTTTGTAGTAGTGTGCCGTCTTCCGGTCTGATAACAGAACGTGTGCCATATTTTGTGAAAATTACAGTCGTTGTTTTAAAGGTGCAAATCTTCGTGTATTTACGTAATATTAGTAATGTACAATTTCCATAATCTTACGTAAGAAACATAGAAAACTCCAAATCGAGCGCAGGTTTTACAAATGTAGCACACTCGGTTTTGTCAGACCTAGTTACGACTAATGTGAGGCCGAAACATGTAGTCTAGAGAGTCATTGGATGTACTGCAGTAAAATTATGTGCAAAGGAATGTTTGTATTTTTCCTTACGATCTCTCACAAAGGGATTCATTCTATCAAAGTATTATTTTACAAAGTTTGATTACAATCACGTTTCAACACTTTTCATTGTCTCTCTTTCTAGTTTTTTAAATGCGAAACTTAATAATTAAGTCAAGAGTCGAAACAGGCTGAGCGCTCTAACCCTCATCTTGCCTTGTTTCTATCGTTTTTTGTTAATAATAATAATAATAATAATGACAGTAACTTATGGGTATCAGAAGTGTTTTAATTATGTTATCCTATTCCGAATTGACTTCGTAACAAAGATATTTCAAATGTATAAGGAAGCTTTTTGGATCTGTTTGTGAATATCCGGCACTCAGTACGTTTTTTCCCACCTAATTGGTATCTACCAGAGGTTGTTGTTGTCGTCTAGCTGCTGCAACTTTAGATAGCTTTGACTGTACGGCTCCTTCTTCTCTGCACTCTTGTACATAGCAGTTACTAAACATGTTAAATAGTTTTCGTCTCGTGTCTTCTTTATCTCTTCATACATTCTTGTACTTCTAGTTGTCTTTTAACTGTTCACTTGACTACCTCTGTTTGCCATCTGTGAACTGTCTGAAATATCATCTGGAAAAGTAATGTATTTTCTTCGAATTGTTGTACCAGATTTGGCTCTCTGTGATGTAGTAATTTGTCGTTGCTCTGTTGTAATTTCACACATTACTATGTACATACTCGTACGTACATTCATATGCACATTCGTACATATGAATAAACTATTCGTTTTAACTCTTATATTTGACACTTAAAGCTGTCTTAAATATGTGTTGATTAAAATCACTTATAATTTGTTTGTTTTGACAGTAATAGTGAACGATAAAATAGCAGTCTTAACCCAGAAAAAGTTTTACTTTTAAATTTTGTGCTGTAAAAACTAATATTCGTAGAGTTCAAATTAATGCTTGCTGGTGAGAATAGCTCGGTGTGCCAGTACTGGTACAGTATTTCTGCACTGAAAAATGTATAGTAGAATAGCGAGGCTATAGATTTGTAAATGCGTTCCAGAATGAGAAATTTTCGAAATTTTTATTTCGCCAGTCACTAAGTTAAGGGAAAATTTAGGTAAATTAAAACATTTAAAAATCTTTTCCTTTCATTTTTGTCTTTTTTGTATCCATTTGGCAAGGCAACATTAGTGATTTGGACGTTTTGCTGACCGTGCATCTCAGTATATTTATCTCAGTAATTAACCAACTTGATGCACAACATTTTTGTTTTACAGTAAGTTTGTTTCATGCCTCTACATGTTTCGAGCGCATGTGCTCATCATCACACTTATAGGTATGATGATACCAGAGGCTGTGTAATGCAATTTTGACCTTCTGATGATGAGCACATGTGCTCGAAACTTGTAGAGGCATGAAATAAACTTGTTTTAAAAAAAATGTACATCAAGTTGGTTAATTACTGAGATAAACATTAGTGATGTTGCATGACCTTCTTTTAATTTATTTATTTTTTTTATTAATTTTGGGGGGGGGATTGAAAGTTGCATTATTGATGCAGGAGAAAACATTTAATTACCTGACAGGCCTGGTAATGTGCCTTTATTAATGAAACGTTAATTGAGAGGAACAGACATCATTCAGTTATGATGAAGTAACGCGAATTTCAGAAAGTGCATATTTCTGGTTAAAAATTTAATACAAGCCTAATTAAAGTGTTGGTATTGTTTGTGTACACACGCATATAAATATTCTATGTGCTAGCTTGAGTTATCTGTTGTTTCGAAATTTGTATTTTGCATTCGATAATTGTGAAATTAATGCAGATTCGCTTGAAACAGCAAGATTACTTTGATGTGTCAGTATTATATGTTAAACCAAGCGGTTGCTGTATTTTACTACTTGGTGCAACAATTAAAAATACGACTACATTTTGCTAGCGGTGTGTACTCCTTTGATTTTTATGGATATCAGAAGAAACTGCGAATATTTTACTATTCGTCACTAAGGGTTTGGTTCTTGTAACCTGGACAGAGTTGCGTACTGCGCAGTAAAGATGGATATTGAAATACGGTTTATGTAAATTTGTCTTTAAAATATTAATCTGATTTTAGTTCAAGAATTGCAGCTCATAAAACTATAACCTACTTTAACAATTTATTCAATAATCTCAACAACAAACATTGCATTTATATAAGGACAATTTTTAGTTAACACAACTAACTTTCATCATAAGAAAAATGCTTTTATCGAATGTTGCATTTGCCTGCCCTTGAGAATTAACATCAGTCACGAAATATTTGACTGTCTTCCTTTCTATTTATTCATGTCTGATGAAGAAAGTTAGATGTCGAAACAATTGGAATTTAACGAAGACAAATATTGTTTTTATGGTTAAAGATAGTCGCGTTGGATAAAAGTTATCTTTACTATTTCTATAGTGAAACTAACCAGTTGCATCACCTACTCTATTGGAGTAACACTCTACATGTTTCGGACGGTCTTTCCGTCCATCATCAGGAGTTCAAGACTGTACATACAGCAACAGGCTTATGCCAAACAGATACTGCTGACTGCTTGCTAGTGGGAACGAGATGGAAGTATCTGTTTGACAAATGCCCGTCGCTGTATGTACAGTCTTTAACTCCTGATGATGGACAGAAAGACCGTCCGAAACATGTAGAGTGTGGCTCCAATAGAATAGGTTTGAGACATTGACGTAGCTGGTTGCTTTTACTGTAGCAATATATTACGATGCACGGCCGTATGAACGTCAAATTTATCTTTATTATTTAGTTCGCGAAACACAATGGATGCCTTTTATAAAAATGCATATAATTTAAGAATTTAATCATCTGATTTTATTCATTTGCTTTCTGCTGCTGCTTCTTATAAACATAAAATATAATTTACCGCTTTTTTACATTTACACTCATTAAATACGCAATTAATTCAGTAGCTCCAGTTATGTCCTTTACATTTTCCCAGCTAAATACATTTTAATTGCTTATTTCCCTGCGGTTTATTTTTTACACAATTAATACACCAAATAATGCACTTATACAAAATTTACACATTAAAACACTAAAACTGCTCCGACATGTTTCGGTCCTAAGACCATCATCAGGGAGCTGTATTTCTTTGCTAAAGTCACATTAAAAGTAGTCACTGATTAACTTCGTTGTACTAATAGGGTGTTGTGGCAGCATGCCGCCACAACACCCTATTAGTACAACGAAGTTAATTTATGACTGGTTTTAATGTGACTTCAGCAAAGCAAAGAAATACAGCTCCCTGATGATGGTCTTAGGACCGAAACATGTCGGAGCAGTTTTAGTGTTTTAATGTGTAAATTTTGTATAAGTGCATTATTTGGTGTATTAATTGTGTAAACTGGACAATATGCACGGCGTAACAATGAAAATACGTTTTATTGTGTTGGTTATTGGCAAAAATGAATTTGTCCCTGCATTTTTTGTATACGTGTAGATAGACATAATATTTCGTGCAGCATGTAGCCTGCAATTTGTGTCATTATTTTCTTCTAATTTTTTGTGCATGTAACAGCTTCACTTTATGTAACATTTTTTTCTTCTCCTCTGCAATTAAAAAGTCCTTCTGCAAATTATTCTCTAATAACCTTGAATGTGCACATGATAGAAACACGCTGTGAACGCCACATAAAAGTTTGATTCTTACAGTTTTAAGTCAATAATGTTAAACTTCAACATAACCTTCATCAGTTATGACACATCTTTCAAATCTATGTTCTGCCTCTAAGATATTCTACAATTCCTATTCACTGATTTTTTTAATTGCATTTGTGATCCCTACCTGAGGTTCATCTAGGGAACGCTGTTTCATTGAAAACGCTACTGTTTTAAAATGATCCCACACATGATCGTTATTTGGAGATTAATCGGTATAAAGAAACATTAACTGTGCAGAATTAATCTGGCCTTCGGACAGATTAAAGTTTCAGTGCATATCGAGGACTTAAATTATTCCAAGTGCTTAAATCAGTTTGCACTGTAGATTAGCAATACAGGGGGCATGTAAATTACTTCGCTAAATTCCAACTCTAGTAACTTTGAATGAACACGTGACGTAAACACGCTGTAAACGTCATATAAAACCTTAATTTCTATAGCTTTAAGGCGAAACATTTCAAATTTTCAACCTTCAATATGACCGCCATCATTTAGGACACATCATTCAAATCCATATACTATCTCGCTGCAAACTCACTGCATTTCATGAAATGCGGT
>Ga0123352_10012879_pt1 | contig 13253 bp, 9 predicted proteins | sample TergutLab28metaG_FD_89700 | JGI IMG/M metagenome (GOLD analysis project Ga0123352, IMG submission 89700) | Labiotermes labralis P1 segment gut microbial communities from Petit-Saut dam, French Guiana - Lab288 P1 | ecosystem: Host-associated > Arthropoda: Insects > Digestive system > Gut ... | reverse complement strand
CCCTTCTCTATGAGATGTCGAGCAGACCAGACGACAAGGTAGTCATCAGGGGCGTATTACCATTACTGACTCTTCGCTGTATTGTAACCAAACTACTCTCATCTAATAAACCCCAACATATGTGTATCCAGTGCAACGGAGTTACGTTATTACTACATTAAGGAACCCTCACCTCGGTGTCCTGACCGAGGTTCGAGTTTCGCTCCTGCCAAGAGCAAAATCTACGATACACTCTCGACCGGGAATAGGCAAGTATACAACACACTTAAAAAATTCCATAAGCCTGAAATTGCATAACTTGAAATTGTATAATTGCGTGAGTTGCAAGGGTGTCTGTACAAGAGTGATGTCCTTCTGAAGCCTTGTAACTATGTTTCAGTATCATTACAAAAGTATTTTCTTTGTATATTACAGTTGGATCATTAAAATTTGTGGTATAATAGAGACTGCTGTTTTCATTTGAGAATACAACTTCTGTGAATATGGGTAATGTAATGCACAATGATGAAAGCTGCCTCCTGGAAGGTGATGTCTTATAATCTGGTACATTTCTACTAACACTTCAGAGAAACATGCTGCCCCTTTACTCAGAAGAAGAGTAAAGAGCACAAAACTCTCTGACTCAGTCCTAAAGAATAAAGAATAAAGACCCACAATTTTTAAATTAATTCAAAACTCCAGTAATTATGCTGTTTTACCTTGATCATCAAAGGCATGGGTGAGTTCATGGCCCATCACAACACCCATCCCACCAAAATTAAGTGATCGCGGGTGCTCAATGTCATAGAATGGAGCCTGCAGTATTCCAGCAGGGAATACGATCTGGTTCTTTGTTGGTGTGTAGTATGCATTCACTGTTGGGGGAGTCATGCCCCACCTAAACCACAAGATAATATGATTCTTTGTACTAGCCTTATTACAAGTAAATTCACTCACAATGTCACCAAATAATTGTAAAAAAAGATGCAGATTTGTTATTTTCATTGATACACCGTGCATGTTGTCGAGTTACTCAATTAATATACCAACTAATGCACTTATATAAAAGTTACACATTAAAACACTAAAACCGCTCCGACATGTTTCGGTCCTAAGACCATCATCAGGGAGCTGTATATTCCTTGCTAAAGTCACACTAAAAATAGTCGCAGATTAATTTCATTGTACAAGTTGGGTATTGTGGCAGCATGCCATGTTGTGTAATGTTACTGACGTATTACATTATTTCATGTACAAATAAATAAACGTTTTCAGCAACACATTCTTCTAAATGTGGTTTACATTTAGTGCACCAAACAACCGTTTTTGTGTTACATTTATGCACAATGTTTTATACAACAGCTTGAGAAAAACTGTCACTTTACAAAATCAGGCAATGTTATCTGACAAAAAACACATTTGTCTTGTTTTCATACTCCAATTAAATTACAAGACTGAATTTTGCTGCAAGGCACATCACAACAATCTAAACTTGGAAATGTTGCCAATTCAGCATATCCAACACATTTCTGTCAGAAATGTTGTCCTGTTTATTAATGAGAAGGCAGACAGAGTTCTACAGTGTAAATTCTCCTATAAGATACATAAAGGAACATGACTACCTTCCTCAATATATTAAAGCTTTGACTAATGATCATAAATATTTTAAATCCACATTGAAGAGGTTCTTACATCATCATTCTTTGTACTCAATGAATGATTATTATGAATATAAGGAAGATAAAAGAATATAAACCTTAAGAGGCTGATTCACTGATACATTATTTTAACCCTGCTAATATTATACAATACTGATAGCAACACACACCTTAATTGTAATTGTTCTGATGTTGTAATTACTAATAACTATATCACCATTGTATAATAATTATTTTTAAGCATTTGACATCTGTATTTTTAACAGATATTTATACAACTATTTTGACAATTTCCACATTCTTGGTACTTTACCTGTATATGGATATATGGAAAATAAATTGAATGAATGAATGAATGTTTCAAGGAAAGCATTTGTGCTGGTGGGACATATGCATCAGGCTTATATTAACTTCTAAACGAGTGCATTAGGTTCTTATACCTTGTCTTGTTCACTGGTTGGTCAATTTTCTCTATATTACGCCTCAAGTTATATTGGTTCACACGTATGTTGTTCTCAAAGTATTCATATTGTTGGATAGTCAAATCCTTGTACTTCTCATCCAGTTGGGTTGGATTAAGGATGTAGTTTGGAAAACCTGAAAAAGTTTCAAGAGTTTCTATTATATTGGGGTTTGTGTAAAAAATGTTTCAAAATTACCTCCTAAACAACTGCACTTTGAAAGGTATATTTTATTCCCTATTAAGAAACTTCATGCTTCTGAGGTAAGAGTTTGTATTTAAGTAGCCAGTATCACAAGATTATTTTTTTTCCCCCCAAGGAAAAAACCCATTGTATGTAATGATGTCTTGTAGCACACTGTAGGTGACCATTAATGGTTATGACTGGACTTCCATAACCTCCCTGTTCTCAATGTTTGCTTCCAGCTATTTACCGTGTGTTTCAAAGGAAAAAAATTCCTATTAAAAAGTCACAGATTTAAGTCATCAGAAGGGGTGAAATTAGCAATGATAGCAGCACTTAAGGAACTCAGGGGGCTAGACTTGCAACATTGCTTTCAGCACTAGTACTGGCACAAGCTAAAATGTGTCACACTGAAAGAGAACTTTTTCAAAAGTGATGTGTAGCAAAACCAACATGACAGATATCCTCGAAGAGGCAAAAGTTTACAAACTCTTAGACTCTAGTACATAACATCAGAATGCACGTTGCTATTTTGTTGTGAGATGACATGAAAACTCACCTATCATGTCCGTGATGGCATCAGCTTTACTCTCTGCTGCATCCCGAGTCTCATTATCCATCCACTCAAGGTTTTTCAGGTTAGCCTTGAAAGCGTCCCTCACATCATTGATCATTTCCTCAGCCTGTGGATAAACCGGGACAAGAGACAAATTGTAAAATGGGGCCGTTTCTCCCTTACATCCTTGTCTTACTACAGGCCTCCACTTGGGGCCGTTTCCCCCCACCGCAGCTTTTCCTCTACACAGACACTCCCCTCCCCATCCCTCCTCTTTCCAATTGGCCCAGACTTCTTTTGAGGTAAACCTTTACCTGTATAAATACCCTAACAATTTCCTTCCAGTTATTTTTCATATTTGCACGACCTATGAAGATGGGACAGGGTGTTCTGAAACTTGGCACATAAAATTCTGGTGCAGAGGCATCACTCAAAATAAAGAATACAACACCCTTAACTTTATTTACTGCTTTGAATGTAACGTTATATTACTGGCAGTACCTGTAGGCAAGTAGTAGGACCTGCATTTTTAAAAATTACACTACTACTACTAGTAATACTTCAGCTTCTGCCCAGGCAATAGGCTACAGCCTGTGTGTGTTTTGTGTGTGTGTGTGTGTGTGTGTGTGTCTGTCTGTCTGTGTGTATGTGTGTGTGTGTGCCCTCGCATGTGGGCATTTTTTTTTCCTGGTATATCATTCCTATTATGTTCATTTTAGATAAAATTTCATATTGAAAATAACAAAATATCTGTTGCTATGCAGTGCTTCTAATGTTTATACCACAAATGCACACATTAAGAGTTTAACCCTTATCCTGCTAACGTAGAGAATATGGTGAGCTCCTAACAATACCAGCAGATGGCAAATGGGATTTAACTTGGCGTTTAAAGGGTTAACACAGTAATAAACAATGTATAATTTTAATGATCATATAAAATTTCTGCTTTATTCCTGTGCTGCTCACGTGTTTCGACATCCATGTAAGCGAAGAATAATTTCATCCACTTGTCCATTTGTTCTTTCTCTTATTCATTGCAACCAAATCATCGCGCAATGCTCAAATGCACTCAGAGTAATAGAGGAACTTAATAAAACAAACAATGCTACCTACCATTGGTTTGGAATTCCCGTGAAATACTTCTCGGACGAACATAGCTCCGACAGCGAATCCCAGTACATTATTTGTGTCAGTAACACAGTACCTCCATGGTTCTTCTCCACCTTCAGAACCAACCAGAGCTTTTCGTAGTCCATTGTAGGCATCTCGAAAGGCTTTTGAGAGGCAGGCAGTTAAACTGCGTACAGTCTGCCATACCAAGTAGTTGTTCAGAATACTGGAAATATACAGAAAGTACATTGAACAGTAATAAAAAAAAACCTGCTGTTCCAAGACTATTTACTGTTATATACAAAATGAGTAATAATGAGGCTGATAAGCTGAAAACCCATTTACACACACTTTCAGCTACTAAATACACAGGCAATACCATTAAAGACTCACTTTAATTATTAAGCAACAAATGCACTATATAAAATTACACATTAAAACACTTAAAATCGCTCCGACATGTTTCGATCCTAAGATCATCCTCAGGGAGCTATGTTGTTCCTTGCTAAAGTCATTTTAAAAACATTAAAAAAATAATTCCATTATATTAACAGAGTGTTGTGGCAGCATATCGTGTTGTGTAAGGGTACGTTGTTAGGAATGCGTCTGGCTATGGTGTGCGTCGTGTGTTATGTAGTAACACACGACTTTAGCAAGGAACAACGTAGCTCCCTGAGGATGATCTTAGGATCGAAACATGTCAGAGTGATTTTAAGTGTTTTAATGTGAAATTTTATATAGTGCATTTGTTGGTTAATAATTAAAGTTATTCTACAAAATGCATGGTGCAACAATGAGGACCATTAAAGAATGTCAAAAAAATTCTGAAAAAAGCAGTGCCAAATCCTAGAAGACCTGAATTCTCCTCAGCCAGTGGGGCTTTGAACATTTTATACACATGGCAGGGAAATGAAGTCCAGTGACAGGGAACTGCTTATCACTACACATTTGTAACAGAGTTTATTGTTATCTGTAGTCACAAGATTATGATAAAAAGTCAGAATTACACAATATGTAAATCAAACGTTAACTGTTTAATGCAGGATACTTCAAGCTAAGAAATACGGAAATAAAGAGCAACAAGCTACGTGCATAACACGCTAAATCATAAAAACCTCTCAAGAGCAAATAAGAGGTAATTTTTTATTTTTTGTACCTTCATGCACGCAATTCGCCATACAGCTACCACATTCAAACAGGACAACACTTAAATACATGAATGTTGAACAATTTCATATCAATTTTGCACAAATCACTTACATCAAACAATATTATTTTTTGAAAATGCATTCATTTACTATTGACTTTCATGACAAAAATAACTTTGGAATAAACTGCTGAAATGGTACTCACTATATGGTTCAGACACTGTTATCATTATTTTTAATTAAAGACACACTAAGAAATTAAGATATTTAAAACAAAAATTATGTAATTTCAAAGAGAACTGCTGGATCCAATTTGGATGCAGTAATAGAGCAAATTTTTTAAAATGAAGAAGTAAAAAATTTACACAAGCCAAAGTGGCAATGACAGTGGAATCTGAGAGATTATGATATAATTGAAATGCGGTTTGGAAGGCAAGAAAAAATGCACATAGAATTTTTGTTGGGAAACTTATTGTAAAACAGCCATGTGGAAGATTAGGAAAAAGACAGGACAGTAAGAGGGGTTCAAGAGTGTGTTTAATACTAAACTACAGTGGCAGCAGTTTCTGCAATCACAGAGTTACTGACTTACATACAGAATTTAACGTAAGTCAAAAATATTCTGGTGGTTAAGTTTAGGTGACAATATAACAATTAAAAATAGGATCTGATAAATTTTGTGATATCAAAGGAAAGAATTCCTTTTGTTTTCTTAGAAGTAACTGACTATTTTCAAATGTAAACAGATACTTTATCTGTGATTTACACTTTGTTACTTCCTGACTGCACTCACATCTTCCCTTTTGTTGACTGCGTATAATTAGTAACAAGTGCTGACAGCTTGATGAGATACTCTGGTGCGTACACTACAACCATCTCCTTGCCTGTAATGTTCCTGTGTATTTGACGCATTGCATCTGTGAAGTATTTCTGCCATGACATCTGCATAGGCAAAAAGACATATTTAGTTTATTTTACTAAACTACTTGTATAAGAGGCCAGATTTTAGGTTTTCATGGTGTTATTGTTGATGATTCAGGTAGTATGGGGTGTAACACTGTGTTGAGTGAGTAGAATCATACAGCCTTCAACTTCACGGTCGAGAATTGTAAGATTTTCTGCTTGACCTGAACCCACAAAATGAAGTGAGTATGATCTTTTGAAACGTTCAAAACTACTGGCCCAATAACACTGTGTCATATCGCAGAAGACTTGAATTTACCAGTTGTGTAACATCCTGGAAGTTCAACTGTCATAGAGTTTAAATACAAGGAGGAATTTGATTTACAAGACATAAAGGTGGCACAATAGCAAGAACTGAAACCATTCTTGTGCTTTATACTGGATTTCAAATTGTCTAAAACAAATAATAGGGTACCCTCTCTCCATTTTTATACCATTATCAATGGTAATTATGTAAACTGATGCATAATCATAAAATTTTCTGTTATGGCTTTCCAGAAACTATCTAAATTTCTGTACCCATCACGCATACAGGAGCTGTGATAGCGTACATGGTGTATTGACTAGGCTGAAGACTGGATGATTTTGTGTTTGATTCCAGGTAGGAATGAAATGCTTCCCTTTTACAGAATGTCCAGGCCAGCTGTAGGGTGCACCAGCCTTCGATTAAAAGGGTAATGGATTTTTCCCCCAGGTTTATAGAGGTTAGGGTGTGAAGTTGATCACTCATTTCCATCTAATGCTGAGGTTAAGAATAAATGAAGGTGTACTTCCACTACCCCTACATGCCATCATGGCATGCACAAGGGAACTTCTGGTTTTTCACCTCATCTCTGCCATCAGGGACTTAACAATGGCAATAACACAAAGCTGTAGCATGTATGCATCTATATATACATACAGTCATGAACACAACAATATTACAATTAGTAGCAATATATAAGATACAGCTACTAACTGTAATATTGTTGTGTTCGTGATTGCATGTATATATAGATATATACACGCTACAGCTTTGTGTTATTGACCTAACACAACGGGGATGACACATCTTAAGATTAATGATGGCAATTTAAATAAAGAGCAAAAAAAAAAATCTGTTTCAGTTCCAATTTAGAATTCACAAGAAATAATCTCTCTTTTCCTTATGTTCTTTGACTCAAAAGTGAGTGAGAACATTGCCACTGCATATTTCAGCTATAACAAGTCACAAACCATCCATCTTTTTTCAACAGCCAGCACTGACAATAGAGATTCAACTACATGATAGCAAACATGCAGTTGTTTCAACATACATTTGCATTATAAATCGAAACCTGTATAGAAGGAATCTTTCTTGTATGTTTATTCATTATTGATTCAAGAACCCATTTACTGCAGGTCAACATTACTGTGGTAAGAGTAACAAAATTTATAAGGAAAATTTAGCTTTTTCAGGGGCTATTCTATTGATATATCCATTCACAAACATTCACCTCACTCACACACAGAAGACTGAATATTGTGGCGGCCATTTTAACTTAAAATATTCATTTTTTGTTCAGGACTTATAAATTGCTAACAGACAATTCAAGATCACTTAAGCGTAAAACAACATGGCCAATAAATATACAACAGAGTGAGTGAGTGGAAGTCCCAAAACTTTCATGGCATTTGTGGACATATTTTTCTTTGAACAGAGTTTCAAGGGAAGCAGATTTGACCTGCAATTTAAATTTAAATTAGTGTCAAATTAAGATATTAAGATTTTGATAAACTTTTAAATTTCAATAAATTTCCCTACACAATTATTTTAATTACATTAAATGTAAAATATAAACTAAAAAAATACAAAATAAACAACATTGTTTGCCAAACTGCAAGTTCATGCTGTTGGAAAGACTGTTTGAAATAAGCATTTACAATGAAGTAACCACCTGTAATATTGTAATTTGTGGACAAACATATTAGATACTTTAACCTTCAAACGCCAAGTTAAATCCCATCTGCCATTTGCTGGCATTATTAGGAGCTCACCATATTCTCCACATTAGGAGGATAAGGGTTAAAAAGTTCCGGAATTCTGTTACAATAGTAACAAATTTATAAACACAAGGGTGCACAAGTTTTCCAAAAATCTAGAAGCCACCTGAAAATTCCAGGTGTAAGAAAGTTGTCATGAAGCAAATCCCATACTAAGGACAGACAAATACAAGATACCACCACACATCTTGTTGACACGGTGACCCGGCACCCAGGAATTGTGCACCCCTGTGCAAAGCTATGTGAATGGTGTGACATGTAAAACTGATAACACTGACAATATACACAACATTTCTCAATTTTACAACCAACTCTGCAACTTAATATCAGTACAGTTTCAAACATCGGTAAGAATTTCGTATGTGACTACTTTGATTTTGATCATTTCATAAAGCAAATGCTAAGGAGTTGCTGTTTTTTTATCATTCAGATCTGTATTTAATGGCCAAGAAAGGAAGAATATATTAATCTTTAGTAAGCCTTACAATTGCCGAAAGCATTGTGTTCAAAATTTAGTCACTGTAACACTAATACATATTACACACAGTCTAAGAGACTCAACAGATGTCCTAACATCTGTCAGGCTGTACCGTGCCCACTACACATCACGTCAATCAATCAATCAATCAATCAATCAATGTTCAGGCTATGCCATATTTTGCAAACAACCTCTTTTCATATAGTGTGTTATCAAGTGTCCATATCTTTTGAGTACTTGGTTTTTTTCTGTTAAGGTGTTTGTGATTAAAGTAGAATGATATTACAGCACACTGATATTATTGTATTAAACGAATCTAAAGCCATCCAGGAATATTATTACAACCAACAGCATTATATTTGTGTTTAGATTTTTTTATATACAAAATCCTACACACCAGCAGTACTCACTAGAAATCCAATAAGAACTGACACTAAATCTCCACTGCTCCAAAAAGGGTAACAGTTTATAGGTGCTGCAATTTAAACTGAAGAATGCAACAGGAACTATAAATTTAAAATATCATAAATGAATAACTAGCACAATATAAACTGAATATTTTATTCGTGTTTTATAAAATACTATCACACATTAGAATTCTCTTCAAACACAAACTTAATTGATGTTTCATCTGCAATGTGCCCCAGCAGCCCTGGGTTATATGCCCATATCCCCAAACCATTGCTACTAGCACATTCTGTTGACAGGTTTTGTAAACACTGGGTCACTGAACAATACATTCAGTGATGACTGAAGCCATCATTTGGCCTTAATGTGATATGGCTAATGTGTTAAAGGACAGAGCCTGATGTGGAATTAAAAAAAAAGCAAGTATTATTAACATTAATGCTTGGAATTTGACTGAACTTTTGAATTGCTGGCTGCCTTCAAACAAGAGGCTGAAAATTATGCAAATGCATAGGTTATGTACCTACAGTTCAGCAGACTGAAAGGTACCTTGCAGAAGTATGCTGACTGGAAAAGTGATAATTACTTGCGCACAAACCACAATAAAGGGTTTTATTAACTAACAGTATTTTCTGGCAAACACCTTACCTGACAAGCCCTTTCTCTTCCAATAATAAATGGTCAGGGTGCAATGACATCTCCTAAACGAGAATTCTACTTGAAACTGAAAACTCCTTTTTCTTAGCCTAAAAGTGAAACAAGATTTTACTTAACTAAATGCAGGGTACATTCTGAGGACCGCACAGAAGTAAAACAGAAAGTGCATGGTGAAAATGAGTGATGTTACAGTTTACTGGATGTGTAACATCTGATACACTTATTTTTGGCGTTTCCTTGGTACAAAAATAAAACAGCACACAGATAACATTAAATGTTAAGCCGGTAAGTCCTGCCACAGGCTCAACAGATATTATTTCCTGTAGTATTGGGAACTCATGAACTAATGCAGTGCTACTGTAGTATCTTGATTGTCTGACAGGTGACAGTGAAAAACACATGCTGCCAACAGTTTGTTGAGAGAAACTTTAAATATTAAAAAGGAATAAGATTATTTCCAAAAACTAACCTAAAATAAAATTATATTCTGAATTCTTAGAAGTCAGGTGTTCTGAAATCGGACAATGTAATAATTACATCACATTTGAGTGTATCTATGAAATGAAACATATCACCAGTCACATCAGTATGAACTGTACACATATTCCTCCTTCAAATATGGCCAGTATAAATATATGCACGTGCACACACACACAAATAATAATTTACATTTTACATATATACACGGACGCACATGATCCTGGAAAATATGTAGGGAATATTTTCTTTACCAAGCTATTAATTACCTTCTACTGTACATAGAAATGAAGCTAAATTTAAGGACTCACTAAACAATAATACTGCTACTTGTCACTTACAAATGGTGCGATCTGTTGCACTTCCTTCAGTGGCATGAGGTGATAGAGTTTCTCCTCATCACGACGATCTTCAGGCGGGGAAGTGATCTCTGCAATTTGTGTCTCAAATTCAATCACTGCCTGCATCTGAGCTCTTGTTGAGTTCTCCTCTCCTCCAAGCAGAACTCCAACCTACACCAACACATACACACATGTACCAACTTACATACAATGTTACATAATATGCAGAGGTGGCAGTGTGACTAGCTATGGTCACAGAAGCACAATGATCTGGCATTCAAATCTCAGCACAGGCAAGACACTTCTCATCACCAAAACAATCAGACCAGCTCTGCAACCCTCCCAGCCTTGTATTTGTTAGTTATGGTAAGTCTCTTCCCCAGAGCAACAGCAGCCTGGTCATGAGGCTGACCTCTCACCTCCATCCAGTACCAAGGTTATGATAAGTGCAGCTAAACCTACACACCTTCATGGCATGTGCAGGGACAAATTTACCTTTATATAATATGAATACAATTACAGTCTTGTTATGATTGGACAGCATCACATATTAATACTGAAAACTAACAACTTGAAACAGCAATGGTCAACAGTAACATGTTGGCCTGCTTGCTACCAATTATAATTATTTGCGATTTATGTCCTGCTACCACATTGATCATGGCTGTACTTTGAATGCATGACCTTACATCTGTTTTTTTTTTTTTGGTCCAATGCCACCACATGTCCTTGTGGACTTCATGGTCCTCCCTCCTGGTCATGGCAGGAGTGTAACTGACTTCTGTGTTTGGGATGCCCATGAGGCGCAGTTATGTTGTCCCGATGATGTGAGTGGTGATATAGGAGGATGTAGTGCCAGGAGTGTCCTTAAACCTAAATTCTACTAACCTACCCAGACCATGGTCACCGTGGGAATCCTCCCCTTCAGGGAAAATTCCCATGGTAAAGCCAGGAATTGAGCCCGGGACTTCATGATTAGTAGTCAGAGACTCTGACCACTAGACCACGAGGCCGATCGACCTTACATCTGTACATACTGCCATGAGATACTAAAAGGTTTGCAAAAGACTATTTTCTTTAGTGCATGCTGCATCTTGCTAATATTGGTTGGGTTGTGGGCTAGAGAAGTATATTTTATGTGGCAGCAGCTATTTATTTTGACAGCTTGTTTTACAGTATACAATAACTGAACATTTGGATTAATTATCATATACCAAAAGACAATTTGTAAAAGAAAGTCAATGGAAACACAATAAAACCCTGATAAAATATCTTTCGGTTTGAAACAGGTTGGGCCAATCGTACCAAAACTACAACACAGTGGTTGTATTAGATGTTGAACAGTGGCTATTTATTGCGTTAACTTTGTTCTGATATTCGTTTGTTCAAAACATATGATTTATAACACCGGTGCATAAATCCCAGGTGCCACATAGCCTGGGCAAAAATATTTTGTATGGTGGGGCTTAATATTTGTATGTCTTTCGAATGAAACTTGTCTCATGTCATCATTGTGGTGCCCAGAATTTTTTTGAGGTTACATGTATATTTTTTGGAAAGTTTGTGACCCCAAAAACTTATAAAATAATGTTCCTGTGCGAAATAATTTCATACCACGTAAAGTTGCTGCATATAGTGAAGTTGGTACCTTTGTCATATAATCCAAGTATGCTGCTAGAACCTTCTCATTTGTTGTTTTATTTAAATAATTGTCTCTTGTTGGAAGTGTCAGGCCTCCTTGATCGATCTGCAACACAAATATTAAATTATATTGCATCAAAAGAGGTGACATTAGAGAAATGAAAGCTGTTGATTTATGCGCTAACCTCACATGAATTGATTTATAAAATTTTGTGACATTAATAAGGTCTTATGTCTCTAACAGACTCCTATGAAACAAGGGGGGGGGGGGAAGGCTGTAAAAAGGATATGGTCAATATTGTGGCTTATAAAACCAGATTCCTATCCCATACCACTAATAACTTTCTGATATCTGTAACGAGGGCTGCGGTATTACTACCTTGCACCTTGTAACATGTAATTGAGTCTGGTCCAGATCTTTCAGCCTACGCTCAACAAACTACATAAAGTTATGAAGTTCCTGATGCTGAAGTATGAATGAAAGTAGGATTTATGAGGTCTGAGGTTTTGTTTCTGTGGATGAAGTTCTTCTGGGATATGATGCTGTGTTGTTAGGTGATTTCTAATGTTTTGATGGAACATCAGGTACCAATAACCCAGTGACAATGCGTCATATCACACCAGACCGGAACCCTACAAAAAATGTTTTGTTCAATCAAAGCTGTACTGTAAATTCTTACTTGTATGACATGTCTGCTTGAGTTTCTGTCATCTTCTCCTACAGCCCATGAGAACAGACCTCCCATGTTGTAGCGATTCTGCAGGGTATGGATGGTGGTTTGGAGATCCCACGTTGATACATTAAATGGCTTTCCACCAACGGCCGATATGTTCCAACCGCCCACTTTTTTCAGCAAATTTAACATGGGTTTTGCTCCAAGAGTTTCAATTGTTTCATTTACATCCATGCAGGATAAGTAATACATTTTAGCTTTCTCTTCTGCCTTGCTCTTCAGTTCAATGAAGGGTTTCTCTGATAAGACAAATAAAATTAACATTCCCATACACATATAACAGAGACCACATCAAAATTCTTCTAGTGACTGTACTAACAGTAAAAAACTGTGGAAAAACACTTAAGTTGGAGCCTTTTGGTTAGTTTATGACAGCATACAAAGTGCACACGCATGCGTGCGCATGTGCACACACACACACACATATATATATATAT
>Ga0123352_10012877_pt1 | contig 13253 bp, 7 predicted proteins | sample TergutLab28metaG_FD_89700 | JGI IMG/M metagenome (GOLD analysis project Ga0123352, IMG submission 89700) | Labiotermes labralis P1 segment gut microbial communities from Petit-Saut dam, French Guiana - Lab288 P1 | ecosystem: Host-associated > Arthropoda: Insects > Digestive system > Gut ... | reverse complement strand
TACACACACATACATACATACATACATACATGCATACATATATATACATACATACACATACATACATACACACACATACATACATACACACATACATACATACACACATACATACATACACACACACACATACATATAGCATGTAGTATTACAAACAAAATGTAATGGAGCATGCCAATAAGTATATTTAAAAAAACACACATACATACATACACACACACACATACATACATACATACACACACATACATACATACATACACACACATACATACATACATACACACACACATACATACATACACACACACATACATACATACATACATACATACACACACACATACATACGTACATACATATACATACATACATACATACATACATACATACATACACATACACACATACATACATAAACATACATACATACACACACACACATACATACGTACATACATACACACACACATACATACATACATTCATACACCAACAACTACACTAACATTTAGACACAATGATACACAAACTGTAGTAAACCTCCTACACGTTTCGGCATTTTTCGGACATCTTCAGGAAGTTATTCAGCACACAAACATACATTTCTTGCAAGTTACAATACAGATGTGCAATAATACAGTATTTTTATTGGTTGAATACCTCTCCGAAGATGACCGAAAGAGGCCGAAACATGCAGGAGGTTTACAAGTTGTATATCATTGTATCTAAATAATAGGACAGTTGTTCGTATATACATGGTTAACTTACGAAACTAATAAAAAGCACAGTAGTGGCATGTTGTCCATATAGAGTTCAAAAAAATTCCGTCAAATGGCTTAAACACATTGGATAGAATATGAACATAGTTGCACGGCACAAGGAGGCGACAAAAAACCTTTAGTAGTTACGGATATTAAATAATGAAAGTGCCTTCATAATATTTTTCACATTTCGGAGCGAATAACAACAACAATAATAATAATAACAATACTAGTAATAATAAGGAAGCGCTGCAGCCCAATTCATGTTATTTTAGAGATTTCGGATGGGTTGGATATCAGATGCTTGAAGACAACACAAAATATGAAATATATGGTTGACAGCTTTCATGTTTGTGTTTCTGTGCTGTGTAGCAGATACAAGATTCGACGTTTCGGTGACGCGTATTGCCTCCATCTTCAGGGGTGACAATCTTGTTCATGTGGATTCTGAAGTAGCTGGAAAGGAGGAAATGTGTAGTTTCAATGAGTCAGTATTAGCCCCATCCAAGAGCTCTGACTGGTCAAATTTCCTCCAATTTCGCTTTACAACCAGCAAATTCCTTCCTTTCAAACATTTCAGCATCCACGTGAACCAGACTGAGTCGCCCCTAGAGATGGAAGCAGTAGGTCCTTACGAAAAGTCGGGATATTACCATACGGCACAGAAACCCACAATAAGACCATCAACAGATTAACAGCCGTCGCGAAAGCCTGAAAACGTGCATAAAATATTTAGCTTCAGAGAATAAATCAGCCATACCGGACCGCAACCCCCCCCCCTTCCCGGATGAGGGTTGATGGTGTGTCACACCCTTCTAACACATCTCAGGAAAGTGAAACATCACGAAATGGTGGCATAAAGATTTTTGAGCCTGTACACTGCAATAAACTTGCCGCAATGCTACCTAACCGCCACACAAATATATTTTGAAAATCCTTGAAGATGAACCAGAAACTTCGCGGTCAGAAATTGCGGTTCAAACATATGATCAATGGCACGGCCGTAGCATGTGAAAGTTTTTAAGCCTGGGGCTATTTGAAATCCTTAAATTACAGTGCATGATATCTCGGTCATAAGGCCTTGCAATATATTTTTCAAATGTATTGAACAAAGTTTGTATGATGTAGAACGGCACGCTCTTTACAACACATTTCCAACTGCCGTGAAACCTAATTCAAGGTTAATCATTTAAGTCACAGACTACTGCGCACATGTTCCACCTATATGAACACCAATAAATCTCCATGTCTGTCACAGAAATCACTTATGTGTTTGTATGAATATCAGGGCAGAGGTAACTTCCCCATACTCTTGGTCTAAGTAATGCAGATAAAGTGTTTTCTGTGAAGTAAAAGGTTAATTTTTAAAGACACTTAAATAAATTACAGACTTAAAAGTGTTAAAGAATTTATACTACCAAATTATTCATCCTATGAAGCATTATTTTGAAAGTCATGGAAGTGCTGTCGAGAAGCGAAGCCTGTATTCTTAAAAATTAAATGGAAACAGCGCTTAGGGTTGAAGACTCGAGTCTTTTTGGATGTGCGGCAGAGTCGACTGGTAAACCAGTACCGACGCTGCGAAGGATCGTGAAGTCTTCATATTCCAGGTCAGGCAGTACACGAGCACTCTTCTTGGACTGCTTGAAAGGAAGTAGAAGGCAACACGTCTCTTCGAAACGTCGTAACTATTTACTAGTCGACACAGCCGGACACCCAACAAGACATGAGTCTCCATCATCTCAGCTGTGCAAACCTCAGGTCTCGAAGCTTTCACAGTTACTGAATTGCATATACGTCAGATATAACGGAAGATCTGATTAGCGGCGTTGTCTCCTTTTTTTTTTTCTTTTCTCAATCTCTTGCCTGGTTGCTAGGCAACTATCAGCCTATCCTTTCATATTACGAAGAGCGACCAGTGTACACCGCTGTTTCGTTGGTTAGCAACAGCTTCATCAAAAAATTCATTTTTCGATTTACAAGACAGAAACAAAACAGGATTCAAAATAAATCCGTGCTTAACGGAAGCCTGGCACAGATATAGCCTCATTTGTCTTTCGGAATTACCGAATGAATTTTGCAATCAAGTGCCCAACAGAATGCCGCCGATGGGGTGAGGGGAGATAAAGCAAATTAACTTGCTCCAGATGTCACAAAAGAAGGGGAATTCCAAGCAATAGCACAATAATTTATACGTAACCATTCTGCGATACATATTGATTACGCATATTTCCCTCTAGAGACGAATACCGCAGCAACCACTAGAGCTAGGAAATTGTCCGACAGGCAACAGAAATGAGAAACGGAGTTTGTGACATCACGTGTTCCGAATAAGGACAGGGTGGGCCTTCATAAAATTAAACATGTTTGTTAGAAACCGATCAGGATGGTGTAGGGATAGCGATCTAGGTTTCTATTCGAGAGATGCCCTGTTCTAATCTCGACTGGGATATGGAGTGTCCTAGCAGAATTTTCTTCAGTTCTAGTAAAATTCCAGTTTATTGTCTTGTTTTAGCCACCACCATTTTCTTCCAAAACCTTTCCAAATCATCACTCACCAGTCAGCATATCATGCGTCATTATACAATTTGAGGCACAATGTAGAAACAGAAGCCTCCAAAGTCCAGGTACTTACAACGTACCGCCGACAAGTCGGTAATAAACCACCAAGTAGCGTTGCCAAACATCCCAGAAGATCGTAGACCAGTAGTTTCTTAGTTTTAAAATCTCAGTTTCAGCGAAAATTTAATTTTATCACGAAATGAAATGTCACAATGAAATACTTTCAGTGGATTCCATCTGTCAGACCACGCCAGTCACGGAGTAACAATCAGAGTACGTACAGTACAATAAGAAATACGTACGTACATCCTTTCAGTGTTCACTAACGAAAAATAAAATACAGTAATGAGCTGACTGTGGATATCTATTATACATTCTAAAACATGTTCCGGTTCTAACTGAACCATAACCAGGAAAATGATAATTTCAAGGAACACGAAGCATCCAACAACAGCAAAGTAACGTTAGGCCTACAAGAGGACGTGAACGCCCAGAAGAGGACTAGAACTGCAGTTCTAGGGCCTACTCTTTCTTTGACCTCGTCGCTAGTTTGGGGTGAGTGGTCAAAGCCAAGCTCCCGCTGCTTTTACTGCCGGTTGGGTGGGCACCAGGCCATATCTGGATGGGTAAAGACGATCTCACTCCTACCGGGTTTCGAACCCTGGGCCTTCAAACTCGCAGCGAGTCGTAATAACGACTACGCTATCCCGGCCGCCGTTCAATAACTCTACTTGCATACAGTATATGGCAAGTACAGTTACTGGAGACGCTTCACTTCTCCTGAAAATTGTTCTCTCCTTGACGATGGTTCAGTTACAATCGAAATATGTTTGAAAATATACTATATAAAATAATAAGTATCCAACTTCACCCGTATTTTATTTTTGGTCATTAAACAATGAACTACAAATATATGGAATATGCAACACTTGAAGTACAACTGTTGTACCACTGTGTCGTAGAGTACATCTGTATGTAGCAATAATGCAACAAATGAATAACGGCAATTCAAGACGTCACGTGCCAAAACAAAGGCAGGATTTAACAAAGGAAAATTCCAGTTACGTTGTCAAAGTTTTTCGTACTGTTAGCCACGCATACAGAAGTAGAATAGTGATATTTCAGAGTCACTAACTGCAGATTTGTACTCTTTACCAATATCTGGTTCCCGGCAGGAACACGGGAGTTTTCTCTACACCAAAGTGTTCGAAAACACCCTTGGTCCCACCCAGACTCCTATTCAGAGAGTACCTATGGCTCTGTACCCAGGCGAAAGGCGACCGAAGCGTGAAGCGGATCATTAATCTCCATCAAGTAGCCGAGGTTCAGAAGAGTGGATCTGTACCTCCACTCTCCCACGTGTCTTCAAACGTTCATAGTTACTTTACCAGTTTACTTTCTCAACGAGGCTGATCTCACGAGAAGCTTACATCGTATTTAATCCATGTGGCAACATCAGAAACTAGCGACTACACTTCCGATCAATGGTTTGAATAACATTATCAATAAAGATACACAAATAAATCATTTTGCTTTACAGAAAGACCTGACAGTCTAGGGAAAGGGATAACCATGGCAATAAATGAGAAATAACTGTTATTTCATATAAATAACCTGCTTTGCCTCTGAAACCCACTCGTATTTAACCTTTAGGCACTAGGCATCTTATATATACGACAGGGGTACAGCTACTCCCCAGAGTACGCTTTTTATATATTTAGTCAACAAACACAATTAATTTTTTTTTATTTGCTCGCACTATCTCCGTTTATTCCTCCACAAAATGTTATGTACTTCATACTGTTACTTTTTTGGTTCACAAAATATTTGCATTTTACATTAATGGCGTGCTACAATTTAAATGTCCTGCTCCAGGGCCAAAGAGTTAATAGACGACTTTTCGGAAGTGTTTGATTGCTAATGAAAAATGTTCGAGGTACATCCCAAAAGTCCCCAATGACTTTCAAAGAAAAAATAATAAAATACAATATAATCTTAAACACTCTCACCGTTTACTTATTAAACAATATACATAATTAACATAAACCAACTATATACGCACACTTTATTAATTCACATCCGAATTTTCGTCCTCACTATACCAAAATCAAGAAGCTCCGTAAATATAACAGCGGCTTAAGTGTTCAAGAAATGTACAGAGGGTAACAGTAGAAGCAACCTGTTTGTGCCATCCTGGATATAAAATTTACGAACAGATGAAACCAGTAAAACAAGTGTGGAATCCACAGGTAAGATCTTAACTGTGAGCACTGTAGGTGCAATACGTTAGGCTAGAATATTTTGCTGTGATTCGGCAAACGATATACTGACGTACAAATACACCTCATAAACAAGAGAACATGGGGTTGTGGTTTACAACTCTTGCATACGTATTATAAGATATAAGCAAAATATAGTCAAACACAACTCAATTAATGATTTTATTACGGTGTAAGAATACACCTCAATAAAATCATTAATTGAGTTGTGTTTGACTATATTTTGTTTATATTTTATAAATCTATACAACACAACGGGGATGTCTCATTTAAAAGTCTCACATACGTAGTTGATTCCTGTTGATAAACGGCGTGATTCAAGACATGTCATCATTACTGTAGGAAATGATTTCTTTGGCCTTCATGATCAAAAAAGTTAACATCAAATTGAGTCTTATTCTCAGTGGTTACGGAGTTAGGTTTTTTTAATTGTCGTAAATGCCATCATGTAAACAGGACGTCGCCAAGGCACGCTAAGCGACCTTGAAATAATTGCAATGGGAGAAGCCAGCATCAGTTGCAACTCGCGCTGTGCAACCGAGCGGCAGGGATGAGTTGTGGCCGGCGGTGGCATTTTCGAAAACCTGCTTAAAGCACAGGTCAGTGTAAATTGAGGGCAATTTCACAAAGCTAAGTTATATTTATACTTAAATTGATTACGGATTAAGCTCGTTTAATATCCTGTTCCGTTTATTTTCAATAATCCTTACCCTCTATTCTAAGTTTCAAGCGGCCATAACTCCGTAACCGTCCAAAATCGGACACATGTTTATATGAACTTACCGATCACAAAGATCTTACAAATCATTTCCTACAGTAATGTCCATAAGTCATCTTCAGGAAGTGGGATGTTGGGGTATGGACTGGATCGAGCTGGCTCAGGATAGGGAAAGGTGGCGGGCACTTGTGACTGTGGTAATGAACCTTCGTGTTCCATAAAATGCGGGGAATTTCTTGACTAGCTGAACACCTGTTAGTTTCTCAAGGACTCTGCTCCATGGAGTAAGGAAGTAAATGTCCATAAGTCACGAATCACCCTGTATATCCAGTACAAACCATAAAGACAATCAATGATGTGACGGCAGGAGTGTAGACAATTGCCGTAAGTAATGCGTGATGTTACACACTATTACTGATACGTACTTATACTCTCAAACTGTGTGCTGTATGATATATTACTTTTCGGTTCCACTGTAAATTGTAGAACACTCACCTGAAACACAAACAACACGAAAACATTAATTTATAACAACACGAGAAGCGCCATACAAGCAAAATAAACTGTAAACAACCCTGCACAATAATACCGATGAACTGATTGCAGAACATTCGGTACCTTCCAACGTGAGGAAGGATCTTGAGGCTTTCCTTCTAGCGGCTCGGTATATCTTGCTGTTGGCCATTGGCTTATACAATAACAACGCAGTTATGGATGGATTTATGGACTGCAATGTGACAGCTATCCGAGGAGCGACTGTAGGCTTGGGGCGTGCTCGACAATGACATGTGACAGTGGCCCCGGGGAATATGGAAGACTGAAAACACAAAATGTCGGGAATTCTGTTCGACAGAAAAGCCGATATGTGTGTGCGTGTGTGTGTGTGTGAATAGCAAGCCCAGGCATAAGATGATGCTGTGTGACCACCATCTTTTTTTGTCATCTAGACGGCTCTGGTAACAATAAACACGTGTGATGATAATGGATTTATTCGATCCAAACGATAAAACACCCTTGGCCAGTCAAGGACTAAGTTTTTCAATGTACGACGCGAAGTAAGGCCGGCGTTCAGCGATTGACTAGTCCAGGCATGCTTTCTTCTAACACGCATGCTCGCAGTGCCATAATTTAATTTCACTTGTATAATCCAACGGACTCTCGTTTAATTCCGGCTACAGCCGGAACGTGCTTTCTCGTACTTATAGTGTATCGTGCATCTTGTCAAAACCAACTCTTTCTGTGTTAAAATTAGCTAATTCTGTAAAACGGGCGGTATATTAGAAGCAGTACACGCCTATTCGCACATTCATAAAGAAGGCCCGTCACAGCCTTTAACCAACTCCATGACGCACAGTCCTTTTGAGAAGTCAATATTTTTATGTGCACAAGGACACGTTCTCAGGCAGGTAATTTCTTGCTACAGTCTGGAAGATTTCGTGGCGAAAAATTGAATGTCATTTCGGGCAGACGGCCAAGTCAACGTGTAGAAATTTTCCGATGTTTCAGAGACTGACTCTGTTCCCATCTTCAGGGTGGAGACAAAGTCAGTCTCTGAAACGTCCAGCTTTCTACACGCTGACGCAGCCGTCTGCCCGAGATGTCATTCAATTTGTCGCCGCGAAATCTTCAAGACATTTATTTCTTCTGTAGCAAGAAATTATCTGCATTTTATGGAAACAGAAATGTCATCACCGGGTTCACAAAAGTTCGTTGACTACTCCTACCCTCAGGCAGAAGAACCTAGTTTATGTCCTCCCATCCTATTCTTTACGATCTCTTTCAACAATAAAGTTCCATCTTCAGCTAAGTAAAGGTGATAAAATAATCTTGTAAATAAAGCCAACTTCGTGCACAATTTTTCTTAGTATATGTATTTCTTTTCTCTGCATGTTTCAGGCGACTATGTGCACAACATCAGGAGAAATAACTGTATCTATGCGACACTTGGTATTTGTCACTCTGTGTGGATGACTGTCTGGTATGCAGGGTGGAATAAATGTTCATTCCACCCTGCATACCAGACAGTCATCCACACAGAGTGACAAATACCAAGTGTCGCATAGATACAGTTATTTCTCCTGATGATGGGCACATAGTCGCCCGAAACATGTACAGAAAAGAAATAAACATACTAAGAAAAATTGTGCGCAAAGTTGGCTTTATTTACAAGATTATATAAGGATGCACGGTCAATAAAATATAAAATTTGTGATAAAGTAATTAATAGTGAACAGCAGACACAGTTATTTAGCAAAACAAGTATGTCAAGATAGCATTAGTTCGGGCCTATTTTGGTTGCCGGATTAAAACTACCCAATCTTTTTCTACGGCCCATGCCAACCAACTGCCGGTTATATTTTACGGACAGCCAATATGGGGACCAGAATTTCAGGTATTCTCTCCAAATATTCTAAAGATCATTTTTTACAGCCTTCGTTATTGTTCTTATATCTGCAATTCACAGTTATTTTCTTCCAATCATCAGACTTGCGTCACCTCATTCTGTACTCAGCGACCACTCTTGTGAAGATGTATTTTCAATCGTCGCTATCCCATTTCTACATTACTGTACCTACAATCATACTGTCACTGTAACTGAACAGGGAGTTCAGTGTTTCCTTTCATGAAACATGTATCTACACAAAATATTCATCTTTCTGTTTCAAATATTTTTTGATAATTTTACCAATATGACAATATAAGTCATATATATATTTAAATGTATTTAAACCTTCATAACATATTTTAAACACATTTTACTGAATATTATGTAATTAATTATTAATAATTTTAATAATTTTAGGACTTTAAGGTTGCCAATCCTGGGAAAATTTTGGAAATACGTTCATAGTACTCACATAAAATTTCGGCACAACTTACCACAGACAGTACATTTAAAAGCTGGTAACAATTATAAAGACTATAAATGATTGTAAATGGGATCCCATAAAAATTGACGTTTGTATTATATGCACCAGCATTTTGTAAATATTGGCCTGATGATTGGCCCTGAGGCAGAAACTAGTAGCCAATAGTAGAATAAGAATAAAATATTATATAGTTGTGTCACACGGAGAACATATACAATTTCATTTTATTAATGTACTTTAAACACAAAGGGATGTCCTCAACCAAGACGTTTTGATATGAAGGTATATGACGACACATAATGTTTGCAGCAGTAAGTTCCTCTGGAGCACTGGTACTCTAGCTTTGGATTTCACGACCCTAAAGCGTAAATCACAATGACCGTACCACCAATGGTAGGCCTATCAGCATCTACGATGCACCTCAGCAAACCGCTGGAGAGTCAAAGCAAAATATTGAAAAAGTAATAAAATTTGGACAGAATTTTTATCTGCCTTGTCTTTTATTTTTTCTTGAACTTGGTTGAAGTCCATAAAGAAAGCTTAAAGCCTGATTGTTATGGGAGCTGAAGAGTGATCAGAAGTCCCTCGCGACGCTGAGTTTGAGACTCCCAATTCAACAGCACGAAGCAAATCTACCGTAAGACCAAGGACGCCATAATCTTTATACCCCGGGTGTAAATTTAGCTTCACGTGGGTGGCTCCGTTCCAAGTACAACAAAAAAATATGCGCAGTGCTTTATTAACCCAGCGTAAAAGTTAAAGAGGAGAAGTCCGAACGCGTATGAAAGTTGCAGCTCATTAAAATTCCGAAATAAAAAGTATTTATGAAACGTTTGTAAAGGAATTTGCTTTAACGAATTCCGCATGAGACTGTAGTTCGGCCAGCACCATCAGGCCTGTTTAGACCGAGCGGGAAAGAGGTTCGGGTGGGGGAACATACTGTCCGCAGCAGATTCGAACTGTCCTAAGCAAAGTTAATTTCATCAGTGAGGAAAGGACTAGAAACAAATTACTGACTTCTCTGGCTAATAAGATTATACGAGGAACCTGAAGTTTAAAATGATTATAAATCTTAATTTGAATTCCGATTGAAGACTTGCAGGAAAATTCAGATGTAATAAAATTTTCGTCACAGTTTCCTTTCATGTTTCTAAAAACTGAAGGACATGGGACCAAAAGTATTTCAGCTTATCTACAATCGAAAGAGCTCTACTCTTGTCTTTGTGTATCAGTCCTATGTTGTGAATAACATGTCGTCAGAATGTATTACAGAAGAAGCAGAAACAATAAGTAACTAACCAACTAAATACACGCAGCAGAGCTCTTGAGAAGTTAAAAAGCCCTCAGCTATTCAAGATAATCTCGGGATTTTACGGAACCCGTACGTTCATTACCGCATCCACAACAGCCTGCCACCTGTCCTTCTCCTGGGCCAGACCAATCCAGTCCATGCCTCCAAACCCCAATTCTTCACGTTCCATTTTAATATTATCCTCCCATCTACGTCTAGGTATAAGAGATGCTTTTTTAAGTAAAGTCTTAAACCGAAACACGAGGCTCAAATAACAATTTAAATGTAATTTGGAATATACCACATACGTCCGACAGATGAGCCTTTTAAAGCTATTCCTTCTTGTCTGTGTTCACGATGATAAAACAGTAAAGAATACAACGGCTAGTAGAGACGTCCCATGAAATAAGACTGTAAATGCAGTACTCCGTGACGTAATTGGCAGCATTCAGCAGCGCGTTCTTTACTCTAAAACTGTCATAATGTGTCATCGAACACACCTAAATGTAATTTCACTTACGCCCACAAGAAAAATTCCGGCTTTACAAGAGCACGGTTCTTGTAGAGGATTCCACTCAAATCGGATAACGAATGTGGAAAATATGAATAAAACGTCATTTAGGCCCTTAAATAAAGTATAACTTTCACAGCGCCGATTCTCACGGAACTCCTGATCATCTAATTTTTTGTGGGCACCACCTGCACCGAATTTTATCCATATGGGACGAAAACGTATAAACTAAGAGCACAATTTCACTTACGACGTTAAGGTAGCCAAGAAACTCCAAGTTACTCAGTAACAATGAAGTGATGATCTGGGGTTAAACGTGTGTATTATCACTAATTTATAGTTATGTAGCTGTACGTACGTTCTGTCTACTACTTTAGCTCATTATTATTCGCTTCTATTTGCTATTTTCTAATTATTTGACTTATCTTTTGTAATATTCATTTTATGTTTTTTATTTTGTAGTTTTGTTTTCCATTTTGTGTATTTTGTGATTTTGTATTGTTCTGTGTATGGTTTATCCTTTTGTGCTGTCTCTTTCTTATTTTTGTACAAGCCTACCGACCAGTGCCACTGGATGGAAACTCAATTGCAGTAAATAAATACACCATATCGTATCATAACTTGTACACCGAATTCAATCCAAATCGGTCAATAAATATTGAAAACAAGGGTATAAATTCGTTTGTGTCACTCAGTATGAATGTCACTCCTCCGATTTGCACGAAATTCACGTGTGTTAGACCATTTTTTGTAAAGAAGTTCTGCACAGACTTTGATATTTCGGCAAAGGGTTTATTCCCTGATACTAGGTGATAGACCGTCGTGTGGATGGGTGTGGTCTACAGTAGGCGTTTTTAATTCGTAGAGAACGCCTAAACCTATCACAGCTACCATATTCCAGGCAGTTTCATTTTTAATGTTTCAAAATTAAAACTTCAATATAGGGTAAATTTCTGAAACATAAATTTCACTTAAATAGGCCTACTATATTAAAATTCATTTTCTACATTTCAGAGAATAAGTTACGGCTCCATTAAAAAGTTAAATCGATTAATTTTGAATTTTTTCATCCCGAAGTGTTATAACGTACAAATAAATACTATGCATCAGTCAATAACACAACTTTATTTAATATACAATGATATATATGACAGGGCGACATCTTTCGACCTAGTCGGTCATCCTCAGGCCCTCCAAGAAAACAGATCCACTACGTCGAAACATGTGGGATTTCACAATGCGGATAAATTAAGCAACTCTTGGATCTGTTTTCTTGGAGGGCCTGAGGATGACCGACTAGGTCGAAACATGTCGCCCTGTCATATATACCATTGTATATAAAAAAAGTTCTGCTATTGACTGATGTATAGTATTTATTTGTCAATCGATTAATGCTCGTTGGGAAATGATCCCAGTTGTATTGAGGAAATCACATCAAGCAAGTAATTATGCCCTATGGATAAATTTTAATATTGAAGCAGGTGGTTCAGTAGTAATCAATGTACTCTGCAAAGGGTTAAGTAAAGTGGCCAGACGACACAGTTACTTTGAGCGTTACTTCGAGTGTTATGCACGTACTCTGAAATACTGGGACGTACTCTTCTGTATTCAAAGGGGGTTCCACGGAAGCTCAGATAACCCCCACAAGTATTCCAAAACTTGACTTACAGCCCACTGATGGGAGTTCAAATAATGGCCACATAAATCGCTAGAATCACGCTTTAAATCACTGAGGTGGCATGGTTTCTTCTGCAAGACGAACACACATTACGTTGATATTTTACGGCCAGATGCTAATAAACGCTTTTATTTGTTGTTCTCGCGGCGATAGATAAGAAGAAAGCTGCCTTTTCGGAAGTGACGCCCCTTGGTCTGGCATAAATTTATCGCCGATTCGGGGATCCCGATGTGCATCAAACTTGACAGTGATTACTTACCGTTCTACAAACGCCGTGACTATATTACGCATTCGGAAAATTTCAACCCACAATGCATCATACATAATATTATGCGTAACAGCTATGTATTACCGTAAACATAGTAGCCGTTTGCGGCTGGAAAAAACATCTGCAAGCTTTGTAGTGTTATTTCCTGCTACATTACCGTATTTAACTGCCTATAATAAGAACATTCTAACTTACTTACTTACTCCATGGTGCAGAGTCCTTCTTGAGAAGCTAACTGGTTTGCAGCTAGTCAAGAAATTCCCCGCATTTTATGGAACCCGAAGGTTCATTACCGTACTCACAAGCGTCCAC
>Ga0123352_10012875_pt1 | contig 13254 bp, 9 predicted proteins | sample TergutLab28metaG_FD_89700 | JGI IMG/M metagenome (GOLD analysis project Ga0123352, IMG submission 89700) | Labiotermes labralis P1 segment gut microbial communities from Petit-Saut dam, French Guiana - Lab288 P1 | ecosystem: Host-associated > Arthropoda: Insects > Digestive system > Gut ... | reverse complement strand
CTCAATGATGGTGTTTATTAGCAATAGAAAACTACATGTTTCAGCCCATAGCGGCCATCATCCGGTTTTGACAGCTTTCTTGTTATAAGAGTTGTATACAATATGCATAAACCGCGTGTCGATGCTGAGATCTCATCATCATTTACGCGCGTTTGTTAAACTAAGTTCGGTGGGATGTCTGTTGCGTGAATGGATTTATACGTAGCGGGTGTGGATCCTGCCGGTTAGTTAGCTGTAGGGTTGGGAGGAAACTGTGATTGCATGTGTGGTATCTTATATGCTCCTATGTTGGAACGGGGGGTGGTGGTGGTTTTCGCGGGACTGGTTAGTCCGACATCTTCTCCGTAATCTTCGGAACTTCTTGTTCCCAGCGGGGGGGTTTTCTGCCTCCAGGGCTTTGCTATGTGTGCGTTAGGTTGGCGTATTTGGTTTTATGGAAGTGGTTTTCTAGTACTCCTCCTCAGTTTCTTTGGTGTTGGGAGTTCCATTGCTAATAAACACCATCATTTAGCCATATACTCACAGTTGTATTTTTGCCTGAATTTACTTCAACGTGTAGTTTAAACAGACAACGGGGATGGCGTACCTAAAGACTACAACGTTAGTACAATGTGGATTGGATTCAAGCAGCTCCGATGGTGGGATTTTGTGAATACGGTTACGAAATTTCGGGTCCCACGTAAGAAGGCAGTTTCTCGAATCGCCAAGTAACTATCGACTCCCCCCCCCCAAAAAAAGACCATCCTATGGGATTAGTTGAGGTTTCCTGTATATATAAAGCGTGACAGATGGAAAGACGTGAAACATTTCTTACGAAGATCCGATAAAAGGGCGTTTCATTTTTTCTGAGATCTGAAACTGTGTAGGACGCTGAAAGTGACACAAAAAGTTACAGAAGTACTACAGTATATTCCATTATACGGATGATTTCATATTGAGCAAACAAAGAAGAAAATAAAACAAAACTTTTAAATTAAAATCTGCCTTTGATCCATACAAAATCTGAAATGAAAAATGAAATTCTTGAACGACCATTCTGAACAGCTGACCTACCCAGAACAGCGGCTGCTACGAGTCCTTGCAGGCAAACTGTAACATTTACTTACAAAATGCAGTCTAAAAGAACACTGACGCCGACGATGGCGACGTTATTTCACGTTACAATGTAATCTCTGTTTCATTTCCAGGTTACTGTAATCTGCAAATATTAAGACATACCAATGACGACAGCTGTAAAACTCGATTTGTATTTGATGCGTTTAGATGCACGAAAATGGAAGACGAAAACGATTATTCCTATGTGAGGGGTATGTTTTATGACGATGCAAAATTCCACATTCGAAGGAAATGGGGCATTGGTCCACTACGTAGACGACTAGAACAGGAAAAATATTTTCCTGTTAAAACACAGAGTGTGCACAAGCAAAGAAGTGATAAAATTCGCATTTTCTACGCTTTTCTTCGTGTAGACAGATGGGAGATATGAAATACAAACATTAGTTAATAACTAGCCGGGACTCGAACAGAAGATACCTCGAAGGATTTGACGTTCAGGTGACCGTGCATCGTGATAAATTCTTAAAATAAAACCAACTAGATGCACTAAATCCTCAAATTTATTTTTGGAATAAAACTCTACATGTTTCGGACAGTTCTTCTGTCCGAAACATGTAGAGTTTTATTCCAAAAATAAATTTAAGGAATTAGTGCATCTAATTGGTTTTATTATAAGAATACCTCGAAGGAATAACGCTGTAAACATAAAAATTTCAAAATAAGGAAGCCAAAGGAAAAACCAAACATTACAATGCGAAAGGATGGATACATCTCCCTGAAACCCCTCCCACCCACTTAGAAAATGGAGGTGCTAATGATATGGAGTGTCTGTTGCATTTACTGGGTTTCAAATAAGACCCTGTGGCGAGCTTTTATGGTAGTTGTGGTGACCATTAGAATTCAATGAGTAGGCACGACCCTCCAACTATGCAACACATATGGTCGCATACACCGTACACAGCAATCATTTATTCTAATGTGATTACAACTAAGATATACCACCGGGGGTTCCCCCTGCATAACCTGTTGAGCCAGAAGGTGGTTCATACTGACACAATACATTGTTTGTTATTTAGCAGTATTAGTTGCGTATCTATCAGACGTTCACCAAGCCGTTCTTACGGAACGCTGAACTCTTGACAAAGAAAATCCGAGCTTTAAGTCTGAAGTCTTTGGTAGACAAGGGATTAATTTTCAGATTAAGGAAACTTGTCCTGCCATTTATATCACAATTTCCTCACCTTAGAGTCACTATCGAAAACGACGTCCATTAACCCCAGTATATGACATACAATCGCTTAATGCACTTTCCTTTAACGCAGGAGTGTACAAATCCCAGGCGTATTTTACCCCGGCCGACTAAACTTCGTACTGTGGCACCTAACATTTGTGCGTCCTCAGCACACAACTGACTTCTTATCACCGTTTTGCCGTCTAGAATTTTCAGGTTGCTCCTAGAAAATTTGTGGACTCCAAACTTAACGTGCAAAAGACTTCTGTTATATCGGGATGTTATTGGTCTAAAAATGTGGCCCACTACTACCTCTGAATCACTGTAGTAAAGAGAAAGTAGTCTATTGTAATTATTTCGTGCATCTGGACTAAACTGTTCATTTCTGATAGCAACGAATGCACAGTTGACAGATAAACGTTACCTATGACATGGAACTCACAACACATCACACAGGGACAAGATGCATAAAGGATCGAAGACAAAATTAGTTGTTTGTATGAAAAAAAAACTGAATCATATCAACAAACAACTTTCTAACCACAATTAATAAAAATGCCGTAAAAATTACTGTCTTAACATTTTAAACTATCATAATTTTAAAAGGTCTACACTATCGTAATCGCAAATTATTAAGAAACGTGTATGTTTGACATCATCTATAAGAATGATGTAATGTAGTACGTATTAAATTTTATGATCTACTATACTTTATTCAGCTTAAAATTTGGGTGCAAATTTCTCTGAAGATGGCATCGATGAGGCCGAAACATGCAAGGGCAACATACGGCTATTTTTATCTGTCAAATGTGCATTCGTTTGTGTCATAAATTAAGAATATATATATATACTGTTAACGTAAATAAATATTACGAGCCCATACAAATGCATACAGAAGAGTCTAGTAGATTTGGTAAAGGTCTAAAGCGCATCTTAACGCCGCGACAGAACACAGCAAATCATAACAGAATCAATGACTAACACTGCTATTTTTATGGATTATGGCACAGGTCCATCTATACAACAGGCGCATTTTGATTCAGTGCGAACAGTTGACAGCTGTTCACTGCTACAGTCCGCTTATCGCATCGCCGATCCTGTGACCTACGCCAGAGATGTGTCAAGTGTGAGAGAAATACACACTAGTTTGTTTACTGCGCTGACATACCATTTAGCATGGGGGAAAAAAAACTTCCCGGACTGCAGTTCCGTTTTTAGAGTGACCGTTCCAAGTATGATGGCTCAGCATCCTTAAATACGTTCATAAATAGTTATAAATATAAACCTGTATACATAATTTCATTCACTCATTCATTCATTCATTATACAACGTGACATGCAGCGCATATTCCCGCGGTTAATACCCCCTTTCCGTATGACTGTTCCTGGAAGCTTGGCTTAGTTATCCCCTCCATTCCCAAGCTTGTACAGGCGAAGGACGAGGACGTTAGGCCTACACAATCCTAACAGCCCGCTGTCACTTCGAAAGAGAATAAAACACCCCCACACCCTCCCCAAGGAAAGCTATCCAAATGCCCGGGAGGGTTACAAGCAGCACGGATCGCAGTTCGGATCTCGGTTTGAGATTTTCTCATCTCAGAACACATCCAGACCGACTGTGGAGCCCAGCCAGCCTCCACTTCAAAGGGTAGCCTACCTGGGTTCTTTGTCGCGGGTAAAGCGGCCGGAGAATGACGGGACCACTCACTTCCGTCTGGTGCCGAGGTACTGACTGAGTGGAGCCATACCTCTGCTCCCCCTCTGTGCCTTCATGACATGTACGGACACAACCGTACCTTTATCTATGCGTATGATACTGCAAAACGTGATTAAAAATTTCCGCCGCGGTGTAAATGAGATGTTCGCTCTTCTGGGATGTTACGCAGTGTAGATTGGTAGTGAGTTATGGACGTTTCGGGACAAATTATCCTTCCCATCTTCAAGGATCAAGCAGTCTTGGTAAAACGTTTTAATATGCAAGTCTACGTACTTACAGAATACCCAGGAAAAAACAAAAAAGTCTCAAGTTTATTAAATTGAACCGTCTTTACACAACACACAAATAACAGTTGCAAATCTACAACTGGTTAATTAAGCAACATGTTTCGGTCTTGTTCGGCCATCATCAGGCTTACAAAAGATGGTGTTAATTAAGGTACATTCGTTCGCTATACCGATGGGATCCCATGGTTTACATTGGTTTTTGTATTTTTACAAATTATTTACTATTGATTAAAAACGATATAATACAATAACATGTAAAATGTTATATAATTTTAATATCCTAGCAGGCATAGGCATAAGTTATGCAGTCGACTGTGGATACACTTGATTCAAAAAAAGTCTGTTTACCACATCCGACAACACGGCAAATAAAATGCGTAATTTGGTTAATCAGAGGGGAAAAAAATGCAGCAAATGCACACACAAAGCCTACAACTGTGACCTAGGCGAAGAATATTAACGTGTCATAGCGAATTACCGACGACGCGATTCTGCACTACAAAATGCACATCCCAATCCAGACAGCTAGCAATTGGACACGACAGAGCGCGGTCACGACGACAAGCTCCAGTTCAGCATAACATTGCACCACAAGCGTGAGCCATCTTCACCGGACACGGGTATTTCTCTATTTTTCCACGGTCAGAATCATAGCTCTGGGTTCAGGACCTTATGTGCCTTTGACTTATGTCGTTACAACTCTTCAAATTTAATATGGGCTTATGTCCTCGAGTCAAAGCCAATATGATTTTACATGGAATACCTACACAACACAATACATACTATAAAATGTAATGTGCTCCTAGCAGTTTGTTTAAAAATCGCCTTATATTCAGAGGCTTTAGTGCTGTCACACTACACACAGTTACAATATCAAATGATGGTAGGCCTGTTGTATTTAGCTGTGAACTCGACAGAAAACACTGGCAGTCGTGTAAGTGCAGCACAATGAACAGCATACAATAATAATAATAATAATAATAATAATAATCCCTAGGTACATAGTTTGTCTCGGGAATATAAGTATAAATACCCTGCATAAAGAAGGTGATAATTATTATACTAATGATGATTATGATGATGATGATAATAATAATAATAATAATACTGTCAATAATGTGAACATGGTTGAGCGCCACTAAACTAGATATAAATAATCTACCCATTTGTAACAGAGAAGCTTACCTGTCATGATTCACGATTCAATTATACAGTATGCAGATTACCAATGAAATTTCTAGGAATATCCAAAACAGCTACACGTGACGTACGCAGCTGCTTCGAATCTTTTTTTATTATTATCTAATAACACAGACAATTTACAAGCATTAGCAATAACGGTAATGCACCGAACAGAATGTTAAGGACGTTAATTACTAGACACAATGTAAAACGCAAAACAACGTAAAATAAAAATCAGTACACATTTTGAAATTGTCGATTCGACATTCCTTAGGCATTAAAACTCATTAACATGCAATTAAGTAAAGTAACGTAAGAATTCAAAATCCATTCTTCATATTTGATGAACCAGAAATATAAAACCCACGTGGGTAAACAGGCTTAAAAACTCTAAATATAACTGTAATGTCTTAAATCCTTGACAGTTTTGTCGCGTGCCTGCAGGATATATAATCAGATATAGCCAGAAAAGCAAAATCACCTATAAAATGTAATACAGCCACACTATGAGAGAGAAGTCTAATTCTTTATGCTAGCAGCAAACACAATAGTCTATGACATAACCACATAAAGTTCGTGACAAGCTATAGGCTTATATTTGGGAAAAAATTAAGCAATTAATACTGATGTTTAATGAACAAAGGCGCACTTTTGTCCAGTGCCACACAACATACTGATCAAGGTTCTTGAAAGGATAACACAGTATCATAACCATGCCGATGAACAATAAATCAAATACACCTTTGATTTGAGGCAGCATGAGTATGTTTCCGGGCACCGAAGCCAAGACTAAGTTGTTGAAACTTTCATTACAATTCTGTGTTTCGACACTCAGCCGTATTCAGCAATCCTGGTGCTCTAGACCTCCTAAATGGACATTTAATTGGCACTCAGTATTGCCAATGGAAGTATTTGCACCACGAGCGTTTGTCTTTGGTGCATAGGTTGTGCTGCAGTCCCTCATATGTACATAATGTACTCTACACAAGAAACCATTAGCAACAAACCTCACTCATCTGGCTATCTTTGTTTTTTCAAAGACTCTACCAGTTTTAACTTATTATACTGATAAAATAATTCACACAATATTTCTAATAATGTTTGATCCTTTCATAGTTTGGTGATTCCAACAGGCACCACTAGATTTATCATTAACAGAACGTTCACTTGCACTGCACGCAGGGAGGGTACTTACCTCATTCGTGTCACTCTGTATCAACAGTAATTATTTCCCTCAGCATCATTAAGCGACTGGTCTGTAATGGCGGCACAGGGTGTATTCTGTGCGGTATAAAATAAAGCTTTTATGTGCTCAGATCAAGGTTTGTCTCCAGAGGTCATAACGTGGCTCTGAGGTTTAGTCGCCGTCCACTCACCGCGAAGGTCTGGGTTCGATCCTAGATCAGTGCGATTTGTGAGGTTCGCGGTGGACAAAGTAGCATTGAGACACATCATCCTCCGAGTACTTCAGTTTTCCCCTGTCACTACCATTCCACCAAAGTTCCATACTCATCTTCATTAACATAAATGCTCTTACCAAAACGAAAAACAGGCGAACTTTGGAAACCTTCCAAACAAGGAATGCCGTTTCAAAAACTGGGAAGTTTGGTTATTCTTCACAGGGTTAAAGGCAGCAAATTGTCCTGTAAACGAGTGGTATACTGCATATAAACATAACAGGAAGTGAAGTTAATATTTAAGACAGAAATAAAATATATTAGACTGGTTAAGTGTTGCAGTCCATGCAGAATTCGGTCGCACTGAGACAGGTTGCTTGCAGAGCACTGGGGTTATCGCATGGCGATTATTCCGCAAATACTCCGCGTCGTATTAATTTATCTACCATCGACGCGTTCTAGTCCTGGCACCAACAGCGCCGTCAATTTCGTCTACAAACCAAACAAGAAACTAACTCCTTGTTACACTTCAGAATACAGACCAACTGCATTCGTTGCCCTAATCAGAGTTCCATAAGCAACTAAGTTCAACTACGTAACAATTCCACGAACATCCTTTCTTAATTCCTTGTTTTGCTTTTATAGCGCAAGCATTTAGGCCCCACAACCCATCCTGAACCACGCCTTCTATTATTATGTTCCTCAGTACTGATCCCCAAACAAAAATGTTTTAAATTTTCGAATTTCGGTACTCTTTACAACGAAATAGGCCGACTTTTAATCACTGTTCACTGCGTTTGGTTACTAACTTTACAATTACATGCATCATACTGATATTCGTGTTGAAACCTGTGTTAAGCGGAACCAGTAAATAATGAAAACCTACATATACCGGAAAACTTTTACGGCCCCGGCCATACAAACTTCAAAAACCTGTAAGAAACGGAAACTGATTGCAAAGGAAAGAAATTTCCGTCCCTTGATGTTCCACTGTAGGCAGGTTTCACGGTATTATATGGGAAAGTTGAAATTCATGCAATGTGCCGGTCCATCGTGATGAAAGCAATGATTTTTTTTTTAAATATCAGTACTATGTCGCATTAATTTCTCAAAACTGTTTCCGAAACTCGTGTGCTAGAGTGTGGAGAAACAGGTAACAGGTAACACAGTGAGTAAACTGTTGGTGGAATTATGTTCTGATTTATAATGCAAGAGTAAACAGTCCGCAACAACCACGCACTCGTTGCCATTTACAGTTTACGGAACGGACGCATGATTACTGTTATTCTATTTGCAGTTTGCTTAGTGCAGCCTCCAACAGCTCATACGTTACACAGCGCAGAATGACGGGACGATCAAACTGGAAATAATGGATGCGATAGCGGAATGACTTGAGGTACCGTCCCAGTACCTGGAAAGGCTTAGAAAAATCACGAAAACCTGTCAGTGCAGCCAATTTTCTGGACGAGAGTTGAAACTGTGATCGCTCAGTTATGAAAGGTCTCTGGTATTAGTGGTTTTCCTAAGCCTCTCCAGATAGTGGAACAGTGTCTCGAGCTACAGAAGCGCATTTTTAAGTGTGGCATCCCAGTGTGATACCTTTACGATAGGGCAGTCGGAATAGCGACTAGATACGGCCTGGACGGTGTGGGTTCGAAACCCGGCAGAGAAATGATATTGTATCTTCTCCAAAATGGTCCAGACCGGCTCTTAGGCCCAAACAGCCGCTTACTCAATGGGTACTGGCCGAGGCGTGAAGTTGGCTACTCAGATCCACCTAGTGCCGAGGTTATGAACGAGTGAACGAGTAGAGCTACACCTCGGCTTCCCCTGCATACGTTCACAGCGTGGAAAGGGATACCATTACCTTCCTATCTTCACCTTTCGATTACGAACCAAACTACTGCCCAATACAGCGGCATAGGTTAAATCCCTGAGAAACTGAAAATCGCTCATAAGGTCACGGAATTCCCTGCCTTTCATTGAACCCAAGGGCGCAGTACAGTTTTGTAACAGAATGTGACATAATTTTCCTGTCCAAAGTGGGTGTAACAGTTCACAATGTCGTGCTAAGCAAAACACCGTAAATACCGGTAACTCAGGCATGCATGTTGTACATTTTGCAACCCACATACACCGCCGTATTTGTTAAGTTCACGTACTGGACAGTAGTGGGCGTGTTTATACATTACTAGTAACATTTGCGTAAACATATGTTGGTATGCGAAAGAGATGGGAGAGCTGTGAAGAACGTGATATGTCGGAACTAGGATGTGACCCGAGGGAATGGGTGGCACGAGTCATGATAGGCAGCCTCTTCCCTCGCAGCTTCCCATATCCCACACCCATATAATCAAAACAGCAAACACTCTTTAAATCGTAACAGAATAAAAGACAACGAAAGCGGAACAAGATACTGGCGAAGCACCACTTGCCACATTGCAGTATGACTTGTACTGATTTGTAACGCACAAAGTGTTCCAAACTGCCTCTCCCAACAAGGAAGTACAACTACACACCCTCGTGTATTATCACTCGTATTAGCAATCCGCTACGGTTTGCGTTAAAATTTGGACCCGTTATACAGACCACCTCCGGCAGCGAAGATTTTAATAATAGGTTCCGCACCTTTGGGAATCTATTAAATTCAAAATGTTTTAAATTACACACACTAAACTATTTACCAACCTTTGGGAGACTGACAGTCATCTAAATTAAACGGGAATTTTAATATATGTAGTTACGAACAGGCCTGTGAAAGAGAGCAGGCCGACGCTAATTCATCGCTTACTCTGAACCTAGGAAACGTCACATAATGAAAGCCGGAATATAAAAATGCACGTTCTACCTCACGGAAAACACAAACGACGTTCATTATCAAGATTCATCTGTGAATAATGCTTCTACAATCGTTATTTATTCTTAGAATCATATGCAGAACACAACACTGTGTGGAAAAAAGCAGTGTTAATGGCACAGCAGGTGGTATATATAGTTAGAACTGTGCTTTCAGCGGTTAATGTACTGTCAACAACGACGTAAGGCCTTGCTTGAACTCTACAAAGCAGTATAAAAGTTTAAAGGCTTTTTAAGTTAAAATGCCTGTAAAGACAGAGATCTCAACCTACTGCAATTGCAGCTCTAAAACACTATTATCTACATCCTGTCAAGTATACGGCCTGAGTATGGCTATCCGATTAGCCGAAACATGCAGCTGTTGTGGGCCTATATAAATATACGTTGTGTTTGACGAACTGTTGTTGGTTTTCGTCTTTAGTATTTGAAACAAAAGATTATCGTGTTTCCATCGCTGAAGAAAAATCCTGACGGCCACAAAATTAAAGATGATCACCAGGTGGAAACAGTCGTGACACGACGGCTGATAGCACAGGACACGGACGTCTATCTGTACGGAATATAAAAGCTCGTCCCACGATGCAAATGCCTCAATTTTGGCGAGGTCTGTGTGGAAGAGCAATACGAGGGAACTACATTTAAATCCGAACTGCTCTTATTAAAATAATTCTGACCACTACTCGTAGCCCAAGTACAAAATACCACAAACAGATACGTGAATACACAACTGCACTCTCTTAACATCTGTGTATCCGTGCCGGTATATTTACATGACGAACGGTACACTTCAAAACGCGTAGAAATCCACTGACGCACTACAGTTCATATGCTGCAGCACTGTTAACAGGTCAGATTTCAGAAAACAGTACAGATTAAGTTGTTCCAGTGTCTAATTCAGCACCACGCCCTGGAGGAACAAGGAGGGACAGGGGTGCAGCTCCATGCAAAATTAGCCTCAACACTACGAGGTGAGTGGCTACCTTCACGTTCCGGCCGATTTAAGTCTGAGGAACCTTTCCCCGGTTCCCAATTAATATATGGTTGGGTGGCCTCCTGAGCCTGTCTGGGCGCTTTGGAGAAGAGAATAATAATACCTTGACCCTGCTGGGCATTGAACCAAGATTCCTCGGATGTCCAACACGTAGCCTAGTCACTATGCTGACTGAGGTATACCGCAAGGAGCAGAAAGAGAACGAATCAATCATAACTTCTTCCATACCTTGTCAGTGATTTATACTTGAAGTGTAAGTATGACATTAAGAGAATTTAAACCTAGCAATCAGTAGTTCCATTGTCTGACGACAATGAAAGACACGTCTATATATTACAGCATGTTATATCGCGAAGCCACGATGACAAACGAGAGCATTTGTCAAGTCTTTCATAAAATAAAATTGCTGAAAATTTTTCAGAACTTTTCAATATCTGATTAATGATCATTAGGCTAGGAATGAAACAACAGAGCTCGTTGCACAAAATAAATTGAATACACCATCATTAGTGCAGCCCAAGGTGATGTAACTGATACCCTCCCCGTTGCAGGCAGTAGCTGAACAGCGACACAATATAATTATGAATCCAATTCATCACTCGTTAGTTACACACTACCCACCATTTCAGAAGGCAAATGCAACGGAAAATATACCTTCTTAAGGATTTACTCCAATACAATCCTTATAAAAATATAATCCTTAGAACCAACAGTGGGTCAATCTGCCACTTTCATCCGGAAGGGGAAAATATTCGTTGGAAAAGAAATCTGTGCCAAATCAGAAAAATACAGGCAAAGAAGTTTTCATGCCTCAGAAGTGTACAGGAGCATTAAAGTGCAGGAAGTTCTGAGCACTCCTGTCTCAACACCGAAGGAAGGTAAGTGGTCAGCTTCACGCTGCAGTTGCTTTAGCTCCGAGAAGGGAGTCGCCGGTACCCACTACAGAGACTCCCGGACTTATGAAATAGTTACGTTACGGACGGACCAGTCCAATTTTGTGCCGGTCAGAACGCAGTATACACATACTGTCAACTGTATATGTGTGTGTAGAATAAAGTCCAGTTGAAATCCGAAAACCAACACATCGGAACCTGATCGGCCGCGGCATGACCGCCCCGCCGCCTATGTTATCGCCCAGCAGTATTCTTCCGACAATTTCGTCTCAATGCCATGTCATTCTCGCAAGGAAAAACCCGGCGCGCGATGAAAAAATGTCATTTCAATTTTTCGCTCTGTTTAAACAAATTTTTGCTATAAAATTGCATAAATTTAAATTGCGTAAGTTGAGAATTTCCATATCCTTAAATTTTGGGTACCCTGACGAGGTGGGAGATTCTTTATTGTATCGACAAATGTTGACTTCGAACAGGGCTGGCGAACGTTTTCGAAGGCGAGTGACTAAAATGTCTATAAATTTCGAAAAACTCCTGTCGCTTACCGATGGTAATTTTGAACAGCAAAATAAGGTCTGGGAGTCTTCCATAATTATTATTAATTACGGCATCATTATCTTTATGGCATTTTTATAATTATATAATCAATGCATAGTACACTTATCATGTGTGAGCCTGGTAGTGTAGACGGTATAGCGACTGGCAATGGGCTGGACGGTCCGGGGATCGAATGCCGGTGGGAGCGAGATTTTCCGCACCTGTCCAGACCGGCTCTGGTGCCCACCCAGCCTCCTGTACAATGGTCTTTCCCGGGGGTAAAGAGCGGCCGGGGCGTGACGGTGACCCCTCACCCAATTCTAGTGCCGCGGTCAAGAAAGAGTAGAGCTATATCTCTACTCCCCCTATGGGCCGTACGGCCTGTACACAGCCTCAGTGCCTGTACAAGGGTGCACTTTACCTTTTGCCTTTTATACTTATCATATTTCTAATAAATGAATGCGACAAGGAAGAGAATTTGGAAGTAACTCGGGCTACTACTACTACTACTATTACTACTACTACTATTTCTTGTTTAAAACGAAGATTGTAAAACACTTTGTCCTGTGTCACGTACTCTCCCAGTCAGCGCAGGACGGCGCCCCAATAATAACTAACCAGTCAACACTTCGCACCGCTCCGGAATTGTGTAAAAATGTTTCACTCGCAGTATTATTTGGCACCAAAAGTAATGCACAAACAATCTCTACCCAGATGCGTGTGTGTGTGTGTGCGTGCGCGTGTATATATATATATATATATATATATAAACGTGTATGTGTGTATGTATGTATGTATATGTGTGTGTATATATATATATATATACATACATACACACACATATTATTCACAATATAGATACTTTGGTCGGACAAAAGAAATTAAAAACATGAAACAGGAATGAGTGCCGCGTGCCATTTTGGGCACGCGTGCCGTACGTTCGCCGGCCCTGAATTTAGGGATTCAACAACCCGCCACAGTTTAAGATAGTTCATAGCACAGACATAACGATAGCAAGGAAACAGTAAGTTACTTAGGAGTCTGCAAACCACCTACCAAAGAAGCCAGAGTAACAGAACAGAAAACCAGCATAACAGAAAAAAAGAT
>Ga0123352_10012872_pt1 | contig 13258 bp, 8 predicted proteins | sample TergutLab28metaG_FD_89700 | JGI IMG/M metagenome (GOLD analysis project Ga0123352, IMG submission 89700) | Labiotermes labralis P1 segment gut microbial communities from Petit-Saut dam, French Guiana - Lab288 P1 | ecosystem: Host-associated > Arthropoda: Insects > Digestive system > Gut ... | reverse complement strand
TTGGTATGGGTATGTCACGATGGTGAGATCTCAGCATCTGTGATGTTTGTTATATGCTATTTTTAAGGGGCACGGGGGGGGGGGTATCTGTGATGTGCGCTATCCTGAGGTGAAAGAAGACAAAATTAAGCTGCACACCCCAGGATAGCGCACATCACAGATATCCTCCTGTGCCCCTTAAAAATAGCATATAACAAACATCACAGATGCTGAGATCTCACCATCGTGACATACCCATACCAATCCTGTAAAGCACTACCACCATACTTTCGGATGAATACCCGATGGTGGCCGGAATAGGCCGAAATATTTAGTAACTATCATCCTTTATTGAACATCTTTAGAATATAAATTGTTGTGTTATTGACTGATACCTGCTCGTATTGTTTATATACACACAACGGGGATGGTTCATTTTAGAATTTAGAGTATTATGGAATTTTGAAATTCTTTACTGTGCGATCTTATAAACATTTTTTCTTACCCTGTTGCATAAATGTAATGTAATTTAATGTTAGTCTGACAAAAGCTTCAATTCATGTTCCTCCTTTAGTGCGAGAAACACGAGACACGCATGTAAATCTATGGACGGTGTTTTAGAATTTATGTGTTATATACTATGTATTGGATCTGTTATGCTTTACCTGGCAATGTAACTGTCAATAAAGTGATTCGAATTCCTTTGCCATTTAGTGCGTTCATATTCCAAAGTATCGATATTAGTGCGTTCACTTTCTGAATCATCGATATTAATATTTTCACGTTCTGAAGTGTCGATATTAATGTGTTCAAATTTTGAAATATCGAAATATGTGTGTTCGTATTCTGAAGTATCGATATTAGTCTGTTTACAATCTGAAGTACGATATTACGGCTTCCACATATTGTAGTATCGATATTAGTGCGCTCACATTCTGAATTATCGATATTTGTTTCTTCACTTCTGAATTATCGATATTAGTGTGTTCACTTCTGAATTATCAATATTAGTGTTTTCGCTTTCTGAATTATTGATATTTGCGTGTTCAAATTCTGAAATATCGATAAGCTGGGGCTCAAATCCTGCCCAGTTTAGGAACATTTGTGTCCGTTTTTAATCCTAAACAGATTTCCTTAAAGTTTCAATTTCCAAGGTATGATTTTTCTGTCGTGGGCTAGCCCATTAGCCAGAAAATTAAATAGCTGGAGAAGGAAGCTAACTTTATAAGAAACACGACACAGACTGAAGGTAATAAATCTACAACTACGTTATAAAAACACGATTGCGGAACTGACCGATTTCTGATTGCACTCGTGCCACTCATATTCACAAAGACACGGTGCTTATAACTTCATAGATTTGTATACGAAAGTTTCCTTTCCCTCTCTATTTGAAATGCGGCTCTTTATATCACACACTTTTCACGCCATTCCAATAAATCACAAATTCAGCAACCAATTTTTCACTTTATATGGTTAACGGCAGAAGATGAAAGAGAGGAGGCAGTGAACAGTATTGGTTCATGACGTCAACATTCCACCTGTTGAATCTCTCGATTGCCTTTATGTTGGTAGTAGCTTCGGCGTCGGCGTTCGTGGTGGTAGCGGTCGGGGGATGGGGTGGGGGGTTGCGTGTGGGGTGCTATCGATTTAGGAAGTCTTGGACAGAAGGGGGAGATGAAAGCTCAATGCAGACAAACTCCAGTGATCGGAAAAGGGTATTTGATAGAGAGAAAGAGAGAGGGCAAGACCAAGGAGAAAGAAGACAAATTCCCACTGGAGCAGTGAACCGTACCAGACTCAATCCATCGCCTTTTCTTCATGGGTTTGCCTTTCACCAGAAGAAAAACCTCTTCGACTACCTTTAAAAAATAAGAGAAAAATATTTCTAGTATGGGTTTCTGTTCCTTTGCCTCTTTTCACCGACAGAGCCAGCCACCTGTTGATTCTTAAAGTAGTGTTAAAAATAACAGATAAAAAAGCAGAAGAGTAAATATAGAGTATAGTTATGCGTAAGAGAAATATGGGAGACAACATAAGGTTGGGCGCTTCTTTGTAAGGTTGTGACGCTTGTATCGGGCAGAGAGTGTGGACGAGGCTGCATCGTCATTGTTACAGTGACTTCACAGTTCGCTGACAAACAAATGGAATTCGTACTGCGGCTGTGCATATTCAATTCCATTTCATAATCCAAACATAAAAAGTGTTCCGTGCTTCGTGTCTGTGACCACGCAAACGTTATCGCATAGAAAGCCTGCATCCGCCTGGACATCCCATGACAGTATTCGTGCCAAGGGAGACGACAATAATGACATTCCTTATTACCACCACTAGCATTCTTTGGCTAGTGTATTTACACCGACATCTTACACCATATCCGTTAGATGCTCCTGTGTGTCCATAGTCTTGCAATTCATTTTCTGCATTTATTTATTAATTTGTTATATTCCTACTGTACATCATTTTTTATTCCGATTATTTCTTGTTATAAGAGGAGGCTGGACAAATTTAATTATGAAGAGGTTCGTAGTTTTTAATTCTTGCCAAATATTATTACAGTGAGGCAATCAGAGAATAACATGTGACTAGAGCTTGTGGCGTGCATTGGATAGAGGCTACATGCACACTGTAATTTGGTTGGGAAACTTGAATTAAATACGAAGCTTGGAAGACCCATGAGTAGATGGGACGATAAGATTAAAGTTATTCTTAAAGGCATAGGATGGGAGACAGACTGGATGTATCTGGCTGAGGATAGGAACTAGTGGCAGAAACGTACCTACTTGTGGAATGCTGAAGAGTTCCTTGGCCAGTTGATTACCTACTAGCTTTTGAAGAAGAAATTTGCGACATGAATTTAGGAGTCATGTCTTTGACGTTAAGGTATATGAACATCCCAGACCGCTGAAACACCCTATCAATTTACACTTTCTCTAGGGCCATTGTTCCAAAAAGTTCACGAAGGCCCAATGAGAGGCAGGAAGCAGGAAGAAGCCATGACCTATCTCTTGTTCTGTACGAATGTGTTTCATTCCTCCTTCCCTTGATCGGAATTACGAATTGTCATAACTAGTGACTGTTCTTATTTCTAACCCTCTTCTGAAATTTCACAAACGTTTCCACCCTTACGCTTCAGATGATCCGCGGTATTCCGTACGTCATAATTTGGCCGTTTAGCGTATTTCTCTTTCTTCATATTTCTGAATTTTAATTCTTAATAGTAATCTTCGTTCTTTCTGCTTCCGTCTCCTTTCTCTCACTAGTTTTAATTCCGTGTTTTATTATTTTCTGACTTAATTTTTTCTTCTCTTTCCTTATGTTTGCAGCCATTCCACGCATATCTCTTTGTCCAGTTGTATTTCTTAACAGTTCTGTCTCCTCTTCACCATTTCCACGTTCGCTCCACTTTCTTTCCAGTTGTGTCATGAAATTCTTGGCCAGATCCAGCAGCCCAGTCCCAGGTCCAATTTCCTGCAAGGTCTCCACACGAAATGTAAGATTTAATTTAAGCAATACCGGCTTCCCTCTGTGCATTTCTCACATCATCGCAAGCATTAGCAGTAGCCACCCATCTCGTGCTACGACGCTACGGTGTACGACCATGATTCCATGCATTATTGAAAGGCCTAATCCCTCAGTAGAGCAAAGCCATCGTTCGCTCGCTGGTTCCCAGGCCGGCTAATGGATGATGACAGAGTAAAGGAAAAGGATCAAACAGGGAGAACTGTGGGCTCCTTACGAGTAAAAGTAACTCATGGCACACACCTCATAATACATATGACAGCGTAAATTCCCGGTGATGCATTGATAGCGAAACTCTTAGGAGAATATTTCATAGATCTAAGATACCGAAAAATTCAAGGATATGGAGAAAAAGAATGAGAGGTTTCACAAATTCTGCTCTTCACTGAATATTATTAGCCTGTTATATTAAAAGAGGATTAAATGAGCAAAAATTGTAGCAGGCCAGCACTTCAGGAATGTTAGAATTATATAAAAGATTTTAATCGCTTAACCTTAAGAGAAAATATCACCTGGGAAACCTAATCGTGGAGAATAGGATATCATTAAGGCGAATTCTTGAAAAAGTGCAGTAGGCCGTTTGTTGAATTTTCCTGGCTCAAAACAGGGTAAACTGAAGAGCTGCTGCGAGCAGGATAAATGAAAATTCCGGCTATAAAAGTGGCGCTGAATTTCTTGGCTCCGTAACAATCGGCTTTTTAAGATGACCGTAACCCACGATTCCGTTATAGTACGTCATGTGTAGCAGCGATACCCACGATGGCACAAAGTGCATCTCGCGCGCTCTTCCAGTCCCTGAATAAATATTCTGTGAGTTTCAACAAGCACACTGACGCTGCTGCAATGCTGTGCTGTCGAAAGTCTGTGTCGCAGTCAGGGCCACTCCGGTCAAAACATTCCTCCACTGTCCACGTTCAAAGACTGATCTTTCCTTTCACAAACCGTCCTCCGCAATCTTTGGAGCACAAGCTTCGGACTTCATAAAATGGCAGTTTCCCCTCACTATTCTCATTAAGTAACCAATTAACGAAACCACTTTGTGTCAGTCAGTCCCTCATGATAAGCTTTTAATCATTCAGTAAAGAAACTTACGTCTTCAGGGAAACCCAAGTCTCATGACTGTGTCCACAAGAATCCACAGGAACCCATCCTCAGTCATTTTAAATAATTCCACCTACGCGCATTCTATTGATTGATGCTTCATTATAGTCGTATGTTCCTCCTCTCTACATCAATATCTTACAGATTATTTCATCAATGTTTGTTATACTTCTATTCTGTTTCTTATAATAAAACCAACTAGATGTGCTTATTTCTCAAATTTATTTTGGGAATAAAACTCTACATGTATCGGACAGTTCCTGTGCCCATCATCAGGAAATTTTCACTGTACACACAGCAATGGTATATGTCATACAGGTTTGCTGACAGCTTGCGAACAGGATCAGGACTGAAATTCCTGACGATGGACAGAGAAACTGTCCGAAACACGTGGAGTTTCATTCCAAAAATAAGTTTGAGAAATAAGCGCATCTAGTTGGTTTTATTATAACAATTTTTACGACGCACGGTCACCTGAAGGTCAAATTTGTATTCTGCTCCCTGTATCTGATTTTCATCTACTTATATTTAATTTTTCTGAAATGTAAAGTGCGGAAACCAGTTATTAAGCATGTAAGCTCCATACTTAATACTTTGTTTCAAGCTGAAAGTTTTCTGATTTGTATCTGAGACACAAACGTTTGATTTTTTCCTCCAAATTTCCAGAAAATGCTACCATATTGCCTGCAAGTGAGTCACGACTGTTTCCTCCCACTCCTCTTCCAATTCATTCTTTAGTTGTCACCATACCATTTGACACTATATGGCTAATGTCTCAGAGAGACAGTCATTAAAGCAAAAATTATTAATGAAATAAAGTTTTCCATCCCTGTCTTACTTCGTCTTTACCACACGCATTTCATTTCCTCAGTTCGTATTCTCAGATATGCACAAATTGTAGATGGTTCTAAAATCCATAGTTATCCCATTGTAGTTTGTTAGCAGTTAAGAACTGCACAGCACCACTTGGTCGGGCCACACCTATGCAATACCCATAAGCCACTGTAGCATCAAAGTCTGTGGCTGCTAGCTGCAAATGGCTGACACACCAACAGTCGCCACGAAGCGACGAAAACAGATTTCATTAGGTTAAGATCAAACCCATCAGTCTCTTTCTGTCTACACCAGTCCCATCTACCTATCCACTCTCTGATTCCAGCGACACATTTGCGCGGATGTTCAACCACCCCCACCCAGACGCCCACCCCCTCGGTTGTAGCCATCTTTGCCAATGATTTAGTCTTCAGGGGGAAGCGACGGTGTACCTTCTTTGGTGATACTCTGGAACTAGAATACTTTAAATAAAGATTTCACAGAAAGGAGACGGAATGGAGTAGGGGTATTTCCAATCGGCCCCGGAATTCTTCGCAGTCGGTTGTTAAGAGACCTATGACGTCCGAAAATGATATTTTATATGCCACAACTCGAAACACGCGGTTTTACAAGCAACAACTTCTCCCGTTTTATTTGTCCATTTAAAGGGCAGAATATGTACTTTTACTTGAACTCTTCCCCGTAACTGGACGTTTATTTCTGTGGCCAGTTGCCGATGGTCGGTCTTCGGAGATGTGTTAAGAACTACATTTCCAAATTTCAGGCATTTGCCTAAGCTAGTCTTCCACAACTGCCCCCTTATCTTGAATACCACCAAAAACCATATTTTTGTCCAGATTACCTGCAGCTGTCCATCTGTCCAGGGCAGTGTTCTGTTGGACTCGTTATTCACAGTTGTGTGGGCGCTCATATGGAACACGGAACGTGACTGAACAATAAGGCGCATTATTTGTTGAATGTCTAATAGGAAGCGACGATGACGGACCGTCTGTAAATGTTATAACGAAATACTTGCATGGGAAGTGTTTGCCCTGGTTGAAGTCAAATTACTGAGAGGCCATTTAGCAGCAAGTTTGCTACGTCTGACGTCTTACTGTGCTGCCCAATATCACTTTCATGACGCGGCATTGTGGCCATTTAAGGATAACTTTATGACGGAATACTCAAACCACAAGTTCAAAGAGGCAGTTCAGCCAGCCGATGCACCCTCAATCAGACAACAACAACAACAACAACAACAACTACTACTACTAAAATTTTTACTACGATAATTACCTCCACAATCGCAGTGCCAAATAAGAAGCAAGCTACGCACACGCATGTGACAGTGGACGTACCACCTTCGCGCACTTTTGACCTCAACACTACCTGAAAGTCAGTCGTCGTCTTCTTGCCCCGTCCGCTTTCCTCCTAGTAGATGTGTCCTCACTACTCGTTGTCTGATAAGATAAGTGGCCTCCAGGGCCGATCTAAACGCTGTGGAGAAGGAAATACCTTTTGTCTTGCTAAGAATGGAAATCCGATTCTTGTTTTGCAAAATCTTATCTTAGTTACTATAACGAATGAATAGCATGGCAAGGTTCTGCTTCTCATAGTGACAGCCTAGTGTAGTTAACGATAGTACCTGAGTGACAGGCAGATGTCACACGGGTAGTCAAGGGAGTCCCTGTGCAGTCAGTGTGCTCTGCCTGGAAGTAGGTTGTACCCCAGGAGGGAAGGACATTCAGACAGAGAGAGAGAGAGAGAGAGAGAGGGTGTATGTATGAAGTTGAAATGTAGATTAAATGAGAATTGTGTGAGCGTGTGAACTCTATGTGTCTCGTAATATGATTATACCTGTCACCATTCCTCGCGAAATTTAATTCCAAAACAGAGAACGTTTTGAAAATTAATATATATCGCTGCTCTAAAAATTTTTCCAATATTATTGCTGCTTAATTGTTTCACTGCCATATCCCTTTTTTATGAACCCTTGGTGAAATATAAGTTTTCATGTCAAAGTGTCCTTGTCTTGAAAACCCATTCAAATATTGTGCTATAGCGAATTTTAAAATTACCAGTGTTTATGTATGTGAATAACAGAGATTAGGCAGTGTGAGAAAACATTAATGTGTGAAGAGGAAGTGAGTTGGTTACACGCGTTCACAGGAAATGTTGCTTGGCTTTATCACCAGATGGCCGTGGCTTCTGTGAACAACGCCATGACCGTTATGCACTTAAATTATCTGATCGGAAGATAATCAAGAAAATGCGTAGCAGTAATAATAATTAGTTAAGATAAGAAATTAAAATAGAAAGAAAGAGGCAATGCCCCACGATGAGCTGCTTCTGCGTTGTCTCATACAGCGTGCACATAACTGTGAATCTAAGCTATGGCCAGCACTTTACATGGTTATAAGACTACCTTACCCGCGCCTGCCCGTCTCTGTCACAGAATGTCTACAGTTCCGGAAACAGCGTACCCTGAGAACAATGTATGCCGTAAACCACTAGGTTAGGATGTTGTTAATGGTGGATTAAAGTGAAGGTATTTCTCATTGAGTTTATGTCAATGTGTCCCACGGATATGCTTCACACTGTTTTATAGAAGTAACTGTATGTTTATGTTAGTGAGGGTCCCACAGAGTAACAGCGTTATTCAGATTGCCTAGTAAATTAATTAATATGGTAACGATTATCTCCAAATTACTACTTGTTAATTACGGAATATTTAGGTTCATATTACTAAAGAGGAATGCTAATGGGGTGGGCAGTTAAGAATTGAAAGCGTACAGAAATGTGTTCACACACTTTTCCGGAACACAAGGGGTACTAAAGCATTTAATGGTTTAGGCTGGGGGCAAAATCCGGGTCATGAAGAGAGAATTTAGCCAATTTTATTTTTAGTGTGAGAATTTTCACTTGTGTGTTAAGGGATTTGACGTTCCGCCGTTACAAGTGAAAAAAATCTGTGCATGATCATGTGGCTGCATGGTTATGTGTCTAATTAATTTCGTAGATTTTAGGATAGCCTATATCAAAACAATTAGTAGGGCAGTCAGTATTTAATACGGAACACAATAAAAAGTTTGTCATGTTTGTTGCATTTGAACGGCTGGAAGGAAAGATTCGAATTCATTTCAAGATTTGCGGTGTTCAACTGGAGAGTTTAGGAAAACCCACGATATATAAATATAGTGATATTTCAATGTATTAATTTATGGAACTGATATATTTGTTAACTGTAATTGGGTTGACACCCGGTGGCAGTAGTACAGTACATATTTACACAAAAACAATACAAGGAACAACACAATTAACAACTTTGTTTGGAAGGTTTTCTGAGATTCCAACCCAGAATGGTCAAACTAAAATTATCGATGAACTAACCGCGTAAAAAATTATCGCTCAATTGGGAAGAGTGCGGGCCGTGCCCCGTCTTATGTATGAACGCCAGAGAAAATTTGTGTAATTTTCTTATTTGAAAATGCGATGTGAGCCTGATTCAACTGTCACATGATAGGGCAGAGTCGTCAAATCTTGTACTCGGTAAAAATTAAAGGCGGGCAAGTTTTGACAACTTTACTAGCTGTGGAATGTTCGTGATACATTATGCAATGAAATAAATATCCAAGGTAAGAAGTTGTTGGCTTAAAGAATCAATTGGCGCACTGGAAAATTTCAATATAAATTTTAGGTCTCTATGAAACTGTAAGGTCAGATTACGTAAAATTAGCATTTAGCGTGCGTTTAAGAAAAGACAGAAACTCTTAAGAGAAAAGGAAAAGAGAAGAGTAGGAGTAAAAAAAAAAGGAGAAGTGGTAGTCTCTGGCACCTTTTTGTTTTGCATTTTGAATACGAATTCACAGGCATTAATTCGGGCGTTTTCCTGCTTCAAAAGGGCGGGAACTAGTCAGTCACTGTGAAAGGCGAAACCATCAAACGCATCGCCTGTGGCGTTAAAGAAGACAAGAAGACAAGACTTTCAAAACAGTCTGATTGGTTGCTACGTACATAGGTTATTGAACGACGACCTGTCCACTGCAGAATATTACAAAACGGTAAACTGAACTTTGAATGAAGCAGAACTCCTTGCAGAAAAACAGTAATGGTGTCTTCCAATGTCGCTGTTTCTGCATTCTGCTGGGAGTACTGAGATGAACCACGAAGTAACATAGTATTAATAGCTCATAATTTACAGAAACGAGAATGTTCTTTCGGTTTTACATTTGGTAAATTTCTGTGTCCAAGACACTTATATATTCTGTTTTGAGGGGTAGTGTACTTACTGTTAAATTGAATAAGGGAATGAAAATTTCCCCAAACTTTTTTAAAAATTTATTACTTCATATGAACTCCGAAACTGTCTCGATGTGCTCTGTTACTGCCGTCTGTTAGTTCAAAAATTGTATCGTTTATTTGGTCTGATTTTCCGGCACGTTGCAACTTCCTGAAATGCAGTTTCGTTTGCATAGTAATGATTACTCTTTGCAGATAAAATCAGTGGCTTCAGACAACAAACGCGGGATTTTTATTTGCTGAATAATGATAAGAATTAGAAATTTGGAAACAAAATACTTCAGATATTTATCTTGCCAAAGTGTCCAGACCGACAGTGGGGCGTACCAAGTCGCCTATATAATGGGATTGGAAGGTTCTTTCACCAGGTATAGAGCGGCCTGGTCATGAAAGTGGTCACTCATTCCATTTCAAGCCGTTACTGAGAATGGGTGGAGTTATACCTCCAATTTCCCCGTTTCATTTTCTTGTTCACCACCAGCACCACCACTTCAACACCACTAAAACCACCACCACCACCACCACCACCAACACCACCTCCACTTCAACACCACTACAACCACCACCACCACCACCAACACCACCTCCACTTCACCACCACTACAACAACCACGATCAAGTTATCACCATAATCACCACCACCACCACTACTACCACCACCACCACCAGTAGCATTATCATCCTTACAATCAATATTATCGCTGCAATGAGTGTAATATTCTGCCATTATTCCATTAAACACGTCTAAAGATGAGTGAGATGGCAGGACACGTGACCCTTACGTGGTAAAAGAGAAATTCGCACAGGGTTTGGTTGGGGGGAAACCTGAAGGGAATTTACCCCTTGGAAGATCTAGTTTTGGTTGGGAGGATAATACTAGAATGTGTATGGAAGAAATAGGCTGGACTGGTGTGGATTGGTTTAATCTGGCTGAACTGAGGACGTGGACAAGTGGCGGGCTACTTTAAACACGGTAATGGATATTCTGTTTCATGAACTGAGCGCAATTTGTTGAAATACCGATACACTTGAGCTTCTGAAGGAGGACAGCGGTGCTTCCACCGTAATTACAAACATGTAATTGACAAACTCCTGAGTACAGTCACGCGATTATTCTCTCAACCCTAATAAATGTGATGTGTCCACTGTGTGTGTGTAGCAGTAATATAACCATGACTATCGTTTTAACATACCTGGCGGAAAGGGAGGTTCGTTGTTGTATTGAGTCTGAAATGAATATATATATATATATATATATATATATATGAACCATGCTTTATGTACTCGGAGACTTGATCAGGCTACTGACTTTCTTCGCCGGTCCCAGCGGACGCGCGGTCTAAGGCGTAGGTCTGCGGCCGCTCGCCTGCTGAGATTGTGGGTTCGAATCCTTCCTGTGACATGGAAGTCTGCCTGTTGTGATTGTTGTGTTTTGTTAGGTAGAGATCTCTAGGATGAGCTGATCACTCGTCCAGAGGAGACCTACCGACTGTGGTGTGTCGTTGTATGTGATCTAGAAACCTCGTGAATAAGGAGGTCCTGGCCCACTGGGGGCTGTCGCGTCCAAAACAAACAAATAAACAAAAAACAAACTGGCTTTCTTCGTACATTTTCTCAGTTCTGCTGAAATTCGCTTCCTTCTTAAACATGTATAGCTGATCGTTCAGAAATAATCCTACAGTGCTACCTGCAGAGATAATGAGTAGTGCAGTGAACCACACAAGGCCTGTAACTGACTTAATTGGCAAAACTGTGAATCGCTGACAAACATTTCAAAAGAGAATTTATGTTGATTTCAATGCAATTATGTCACACACACATTGGGATAATTTGTGAATGAACTGTTCGATATTTTTTATGAATTAGGATGAGGTAGGCGAAACGTGTAGAATTAAGAAATGTATTCGACATTTTCTTAGGGAATCCTGGTTGAAAGGAGCCACTTTGGAGTCCTGTTCTCGAAACAAACAAAAGTATATAAATGTATCTGAAATACATGAAGAATTCAACTGCCTTAACAAGTGACCCAGTTGAACCTTCGGGCAGAATAATAGCAACGAATCTGTTGGCTAACTGAGCAAGTAGCACTTTCCTGGGGGGGGGGAGGGCTTATATTGTCGCGTTGCTATATTTGGCAATGACATGAAAGTTTGAATGCCTAAAGAATAAAAGATTATTACTCGTGAAATATGAAGTGTATCCACATATAATGGCACCTCATAACCGCAGAGTTTACTAATGGCGTGACAGTGACGTAGCGATATTAAGCACTAAGCGATGATTGTAAGTGATGAATATGGAGCACTGTGGAAGGAAACTCTGATTCATATTTAGCTGCATGCCAATAAAAATTAATACACTAGAACCCGCCTGTGATAGGGCCGAAATTTTTCCGTTGCAGGCAGGTTCTTTTCATGCATATACTAAACGTTTGGATACTCGGGACTCCGGATACTCAGGACTGTAAACGATATCCGTTTAAGACAGGGTTTCTGTTATTTACAGTTTCCGTTTAAGACAGGTTTCACTGTGCCACGAACATCTTCAAAATAGCGCTGTTTCTGATTTACATTTAAGCGCATTTTGCTTGATAAATATCTCACGTAGAAGGGTGCTGTATCATATTATGGCAGCGTAATTACGTGACATTCCGTGTGGTTCAGCTAAACAGCTGACATCAGAGCCAGATAACTGCGTACTACACACCACCTTATCGTTGTCCGCTTTACTGGCTCAAAGAATGAAATTAATACAGATAATATTAAAAATTTCACTTTATACCTAAATGAATGTTCACTGTGTATCCATTAAAACAGGTTAATGCTGTTCAAGGAAATATTCGCTAATTACTGTCAGAGTCGCACGCCACATAAGATTGCACTGTATGGACGAAGTTCAATTTTGTAAAGTTAAAGTGTTTGGTACTGTGTTTACTCATCACACCCTGGAAAATGTTAATGTAAAATTATATCCTCACAGAAGGACGATTGTAAATCTTATAATGGTTCGCTGCTTCAGTTCCATACTTAATTAAGTAAGCAGTTATGATGTTGCCATAAAATCACGTAAACTGCGACAAACATTCTTCGGAGGCTACAGCCTGTCCAAACAAATTAATTCTTTTTTTTTGACGTTTTGCTGACCGTGCATCTCAGTATATTTATCTCAGTATTTAATCAACTTGATGTACAAAATTTGTTTCACAATAAGTTTTATTTCATGACTCTACATGTTTCGAGCACATGTGCTCATCATCAGGAGGACAAAATTGCATTACGCAGCCTCTGGTGTTATCACACTGAAAAAAGTGAGTGGTCTAAAATTACTAAAATACAGTTCTATAAATATGAGCAAATAGTAGCACACAGTAATCACATCTGAAAAATTCACACATAAATTTTACTATTATTTATTCATATTAATAGAATTGTATTTTAGTAATTTTAGATCACTCACTTGTTTCAGTGTGATGATACCAGAGGCTGTGTAATGCAATTTTGACCTCCTGATGATGAGCACATGTGCTCGAAACATGTAGAGGCAT
>Ga0123352_10012867_pt1 | contig 13261 bp, 5 predicted proteins | sample TergutLab28metaG_FD_89700 | JGI IMG/M metagenome (GOLD analysis project Ga0123352, IMG submission 89700) | Labiotermes labralis P1 segment gut microbial communities from Petit-Saut dam, French Guiana - Lab288 P1 | ecosystem: Host-associated > Arthropoda: Insects > Digestive system > Gut ... | reverse complement strand
GCAAGACGGAGCTCCTCCCCATTTCAGTTGCTTTGTGACTGACGTTTTAAATGAGAGATTCCCTGATGCCTGGATTGGAAGGGATGGACCAATACCCTGGCCACCTCGAAGCCCAGATTTCTCTCCACTTGATTTTTTCCTTTGGGGGTACATTAAGAACACTGTGTATGCTGAGAAGATAAGGAATATCCAGCACCTGCAAGACAGGATCACATGAGCCATTGAAACTGTAACACGAGACATGATTCAGAAAACGTGGCAGGAGACAGAATTTCGTTTGGGCGTCTCCAGAGCTACAAATGTTGCACATATTGAAATGTACTAACGTAAGTCTAAAACTTCAAACGTTTCTGAACATTTTAAGACGCCAAACGTGTAAATCCGTCTAGTACTTTTTAAGTTATAGTGGTTTCAAATCCCGTCGATCTTTTTCGATGACCCTGTATTATATTGATCATGCTGTACTGTCTTCTGATACTTAAAGGTACGTCGTGTTGCCTGGATTTAATAAGTTAGAAACTTTAAATAGATGGAAAACAAAAGACCAACTTGATATCATTTGCTATTTTATTTCACTTCTTATGCGTTCAACATGTTTCGGACATTAATATATCCATCATCAGGACCTTACGACTATTCTGTTGATTTACCACATTGGTCGTGTGTTCTTGGTTCGATGTGTGTTGGTGTTTCGGTGTGGTTGGGTTGGAGTGGTATCAGTGTTGCAGGTTGATTAGTGAAATAAAAATAGCAAGTGACATCAAGTTGGTCTTTTGTTTTCAAACATTACAATTATGCAATAAATGTAGGATAGAAACTTTAAATGTTACGTTTGTTCGAGTAGAGCGAGTCCGTTAAAACTGATTTGGCAACTAGAACTAGAAATTCTAAATTTGCATGCTTGGTTTAAACACAAAAAGGGCAAGATAGTTATTTTACTTCCACGCCAGTGTATTTGTTAGGATATTACTTATACTCGTAGTGAAATATTAGAGTAGAATACAAATTTATTTTGTTATTCGCGATTGATTTATTTGTGGAATTGGTTAAGTGACTGTTTTGTTTAACCCGGAGTCCAAGTAACTAAACCTTGTGCATGTCAGAAATCTTCTGACTGGTTGCAGATTCTACTGATGTGTTTAATATTGTAACCAGTGCTTATCAGCTCGCTACTTACACCCAGTGCTACTGAGAAAGACGTTAATAAAACCTAGCAATTATAGTTAGAGCACAATAGTGCAGACACTGGTTGGACGAACAACCTCTGAACGGCACTACAATTGTGTCTACAAAATCTCTACAGCTAGAAGCACGTTCCTGCTTACATATCTATTAGAAAATTGATTTTGAATTGAATGTCTTATATTGAATTTTCTTGACAATATTTCTCTTTTCAGTCCTGGTATTGGAACAAATATCAAGGACATGTTTCAGTAGAGGTTTGATATTAAATTTGTTAAGCATATAATTCCTAAATCACGTAATTATAAGGAGCTCTGTTCGGAGGTAATTTTCTTACTGGCTGCACAAGCCTCATCATACATCAGAAGTTCTCCTTCATCCGCCGAGAAGTGTCCATAAAGTTATTCGAGGTGAGCCAGCTTCCCCATACACAGAAGACAGTTTGTGTACCGACAGAACACAAAGTATAGGAAACTTTATAGCAAGACGTTAGTTGCAGTTTGATACACACGAGAGCCCACCCACCCGGATCCACTTCGTCTTTTCCAGCTAGCTGACTCGTGGAGGTCTTTGTATTAGTGCTGGACTAATAGCGTGTTCGAGTTTACAAACAAGAAGCCTGACTTGTAGTTCCATTAGTAATCACATTTTTGTTGATTTTCTTCAAACATAATTACGAAGTGTAAGTTACATAAAATATATCAAGTTTTGTATACGCGGTGGGTCGGGATAGCTCTGTCGGTATATGTACTCGCTACGGACTAGACGGTCCGGATATGGAATCTCAGGGTGTGAAATTTTCTGTGTCTCTCCTGACCAAATCTGGACCCGAAAAACAGCCTTCTGTTCAAAGGATACAGATTCTATCCTCGAAGTAAAGCGACCGGGGTGTGGTCTTAATTCACGGCCCCATTTAACGCCGAAGTTAAAGAAAGAGTAGTGCTTTACCTCTATCCCCGGCTGGAACTTTATGGCTTGTTACTGTTACTTTTACTTTAGTAACATTTTTTTTTTTAGGAAATCTCTTATGAAGTTCGAGACTGTTTCAAGCTACAACCATAAAGCAAAACTAGTTTACACTTCTAATTTGTTAAACGTGTAGGGACATTTATGTAACTGTGGGCCCGGTAGCTCAGTCGGTATAGTGACTCGTTGCGGGTTGGATGGTCCGGGATCGAATCCCGGCGGGGACGAGAATTTCCGCCCCGTCCAGACCGGCCCTGGGGCCCTCACAGCCTTGTGTTAAGTGGGTACCGGCTCTTTCCCGGGGGATAAAGTGCGGCCGGGGCGTGCTGCTGACCGCTCACCCCCTTTCTAGTGCCGCGGTCATGGAAGAGTACCCTCCCTCTGGACCGCACCGGGCCTGTAACGGGATCACTTTACCTTCTTTACATTTATATAACTTTGTCACTTTTTCGTTCCTGAGTTTATGGTGTGTCACAAGATAATTGTGTTGCGACAGATATTCATCTGAGATGGCAAGAGAGAAACGTACCACCTAAACTTTCCTGGTTAAATCTCTTTTTTTAAGACCAGAGTTTGGAGAAAATCTTTTAATTGCCCTCGGGAGAGGGACGTGAGTTGCAATGGATTAACCTTAGTAGTAATGATACAGGGTGGTGCTCGCGTTAAACTCAAAGATTATATCATCAAAAAAAGTGCTTTTTTTGAAAGTTAGTTTGTATTTTTGTAAGGCTGTTCATTCTGTGTGTTTAGGATACACGTTTTTTATCCCGTTTAACCTTTGGACGCCTAATGTCAACTATAGTGGTCGTACCGCACCGCTAACCTCTAAAGTTGCATTTTATATATTTATTCAACAAATATATGTACCGAATATTTTAAACATGGTGTATACTCTCCGTTTTTTTCTCTTCAAAATTCTGTTTGTTTCGTAATTCTAACTTGTTTGGTTCCTGTATTATTCACATTTTATAAACAGGGTGTGCTAAAATTAAAAAAATAATTCTGGCGCCAAAAGGTTAAATAATAATTCTGAACCCATAAAATATGTTTATCGTATTAATAAGCATGTTATGCGTGAAAAGAAGTGCGTCTTCTCGTTTTTAAATATTTTTTTTCGCTGTTGAACATCTCAATATTTCATTTCTATTTCAAATCCAACGCAAATAAATTCTCTATATCACACGTTTAACCACGTTTAACCCTTTAAACGCCGAATTAAATCCCATCTGCCATTTGCTGGCATTATTAGGAACTCACCATATTCTCCACATTAGCAGGATAAGGGTTAAGAAAACACAGCATAGCGAAATTTCTTTTACATATACTGACATTTAACAAGTTTGTCTTAAACGTTTTTAATAATATACCCAATTTTTATTTAAGTCCTTAGTTATTTGGCTTCAAACATGTAGTTAATTTTTTTTCCTCTTGAAATATGAAATCGAAAAATTCAAAAATAGAAATATCACAAGTTTTTGACGCGAGAAATAAGTTTAAAAATTCTAAAACATCAAGGAAGAAGAAGGAATAAATTTGATTAAAGACTGTTAATAATCAGCTGATGCTATACGTCTTGTGCATTAATATTTCTATATCAGCAATATTTTCTCTAAGACTAACTACTAAATATTCGTCTAAAATTACATTCTACTGTATTAGATGAAGAAAGAGCACTTCTTCATTTCGTTTATCGAGAAGCCTACCTCACATTCCGTATGACCTAACAGTAGACGAATAAGTTCAAGTAAAATATAGATAGTAACAAGCCCATAACCATGGAAGCAAGAAATAACCAAAATACCAGACTAGCCAAGAACAAAGGCAGTAGCAGAATTTCGATTGTGCGTTGGGTATGATTGGGTACACACCTTAAATGCACTGGAATCCGCCCCGAACCCTACTGCATGCTATGCACCCTCCGCGAACCCATGGACAGAAACCATTAGGGCAATGTACCGCACTGTTTAATAGGGCAGATTGTGAGCGATACTGGGAGGTCAGGAGACTTGGCTTCTTTTCTATTACTATGTTTGTGACAAAATGGAGGACTTTAGTATAGTGAGACATTAAATATGTTACAGGTAAAAGTTTGTAAGATTTGAGATTATTTTATTTTCTTTAAGTTTAGCATTGTGCAGAGGGAAGCGTTCGAAGAATGAAATGCATGTAGAATTTGTGAATCAACTGAGCACATTTTATAGGACGGAGGAATGTTACGGAAAATCCTAATACATTTGCTCGGTCGCTGAGCTTTCAGATTCAAACTCGGCATTCAAGCACGAAAAATACAAGGTGAGCCAAAAGTAGGTATACAGTAATTAACTATATATTTTATACCTACTTTTGGCCCACCTTGTAGAAGTTATTTCCCATATGCGCAGGCGCTATCTTTTAAAACCCCAAATTTGAACATAACTTGTTTCTTGTTTGTCGCTTTGCGTAAACAAATAGCAATTTGAAATAAATACCGCATGAGAATTTCGTATCAATAATAGAGAAAGAAAATTATTCCGGCCTTAGTGGTCAAGATGGGCTTGACACTAATGATACAGGAACTGATTTTCTCCGAAATATTAGCATTACCAATCCAACTGGCTTAAGATTCAGGACGACTCAAGACTTTACTAAAATTTCCTTGATCATGCGAAATGAAGAAACGCGTCTTTGTTACCAAAAGTAGAGTTTAATGTTAGGGAAATTCCCTCCAATAGATTTAAAAGTCAGGAGACAACAGACATTGCATATTATGAACTTTTTCTAGTATTGACACCCCACATTTTTTAGCCATATGAATGTATATAACAGAAGTTTACAGATAAGCACTCATAACCTTTTGGCGCCGGAATTATTATTTTTTTTTTAATTTTAGCACATCCTGTACATAAAATGTGAATAATACAGGAACCAAATACGTTAGAATTATGAAACAAACTGCATTTTGAAGAGGAAAAAACGGACGGTATACACAATTTTTAAAATATTCGGTACATATATTAGTTGAATAAATATATAAATTGCAACTTTGGAGGTTAGCGTTGCGGTACGTCAACTATAGTTGACGTTAGGCGTCAAAACGATAATTTATGTATTGTAATTAGTGAAATTTCTACGGGAAAGTCACTTTATATGCAAAACTGGGACGATTTATCAGTGGGTCCCGGATCAGACTGAAATTCAGAAGCGTTTGTTGTGACAAGGAGCACTGGAGGTAGATTTTCAGTATATAGGAAAATGTTTATGGTCTTGTGCATTTACGATATTTATGCTGCCCGTAAGATTCGTGGACATTCCTTCAAAGGATATTAGCTATCCGTCCTGGCAGAAAGTATCATGTGTTTCATTGGAAGTGTTACTGATTATAAAGTATGGGCCAGGATAGCTCAGACGGCATAGCGATTCGCTACGGCCTGGACGGTCTGGGGATCGAATCCCGGTGGGGGCGAGATTTTCGGAACACGTCCATACCGGTCCTGGGGCCCACTCAGCCACCTATACAATGGGAACCGCGTCTTTCCCGGGAGTAAAAAGGTCGGGGAGTGGTGTTGAACACCCACCCCATCTAGCGCCGAGGTTAAAGAAAGAGTAAAGCCATACCTATATTCCCCTATGGGCCTTCGTGACCTGTTCTATGGTATAATTTACCTTTACCTTAACCTTTACCTTTACCGATTATGAAGTATCATTAATTTTTAAGGAATGATCTGATTAAAAACGATGAATTAGTGGATCGTATGTAACAACTAGGATAAGGGTTATTCGCGCATAGGTTTTTTGGAAACATAACAAATAAAGTGACAGCTTGGAAAACATAGGAATAGATGGTACGATGATATTTGCAGAAATTCGATAGGAAAGCATAGACTCGATTAGCCTGGCTGTAGTTTGGGTTACTTAGAAGGGTACTGTTAAATATGCAAAGAAATTTGAGGGTTGTTTGACCGTGCATCTTCCTCATGAAATAATGTGGAATGCCAAATTGATGCAACAAGGTAATTTTATTAATTTATTCTTAGCTCGACATGTTTCGGGTACATACGCCCATCATCAGTAGCATTATATTTTGAGTTGCAGCATATGATTTTCTGCACCGAGTTTTTGAATGAATGGTGGTTGTCTTGAGAGCTGCTGCGAAGGTCGTGTGTACGGTGCGGATGGTGCCGTGCACGGCACCATCCGCACCGTACACACGACTGGAGTGGTGTCCGGGTTGCAGGCTAAAGCACGTGCTTTAGTTTGCAGCCCGGACACCACTCCAGCCTACCCCCACCTAACCTCCAACCTACAGCAAAACAAGAACGAGACGACCAATGTGGTAATCAACATTATAGTAGCGAGCTACTGATGATGGGCATAGTAGTGCCCGAAACATGTTGAGCCTATAAAAAAATACAATAAAATAATAAGTGGCATTTAGTTGGTTCTTATTCTTCAGTCAAGACACGGTATTTACCATGAAATACTTCATGTTCAATCGTGCTACTGGAATGAAATGAGAAGCATGGAAACGTACCTTACAGCGTCGAGTTGCTTGCTGACGTCCTGATTTATTTATACATTCGTTTTATGTGGAAAGGAAATCAAATTCTGTAGCGTGTCTCACACTTTATGAAGTCTGAAATTACGTTTCGTTGTGTTTCGTCACACGCCGAATCAAACCGTATTTCGGAAAATTTTATAGATCTCAATTGACATTTATATTTTACCAGCCGAAAAGATTTTGTTAGGCATTTGATGAATTTCTCTTTGATTTTTGTTCAACCTACCAACTATATGAATCCCACATCAAATTATACGCTATATTCAGACTTTATTGAGATATTAGAGTGTGCGTGTGTGCGTGTGTGTGTGTGGGGGGGGGTGTAATATTATTAACCTTTAGACGCCTAATGTCAACTATAGTAGTCGTACCGCACCGCTAACCTCTAAATTTGCATTTTATATATTTATTCAACAAGTACAGGTATTGAATATTTTAAACATGGTATATACTCTCCGCTTTTTTCTCTTCAAAATGGAGTTTATTTCATAATTCTAATGTATTTGGTTCCTGTGTTATTCACATTTTATATACAGAGTGTGTTAAAATTAAAATAATAATTCCGGGGCCAAAAGGTTAAGTTTTATCTATCTTTCAATGATTTTCCGAATATGAAAACGGCAAAGGACAGATACAGGTTCCCACTATTTTGTGCTGATTATGTATAGATGTTATTAAGAACACATTCTGACATTGGGTAAACCCCCATCACGGGTAGACGAGCCTACATCTAAATTAGCCGTCTGCGGTCTACGGACAATATGGCCAACAGCAACACTAATCCTGGAGAGAAAACCTGCGTCTTGGAGAGCGTCCCTATTTCCTCTAATAGGGCAGGATGTGAGAGTAAACATCTTTTGTAAGTTTGTGTGCATCTGTAGATCTGCTGAGACCCCATGGACGGAATTACGGGCAAACATATCACAGCACTGGAAAACAGGGGTTGGAGTGACCCATCAGGCGTTTTCCTAACTAAAACCAACGGACACTGCGCCATTTCGAGAACCATTTACTGCTGATCGATGAGTCAAATGTCCTACTTGAGCCTTAGTAGATCACTGTAACTGTACATTGAAACTGTGAAAGTGAACTGACTGGAGAGCTGAAGAGTCTGTAGCTGCTGAAGTGCTGAAGTGTGTGTGTGTGTGTGTGTGTGTACTGAAATGGGCTGTAGACGGGACAGGAAACAGCGAGATATAAGCGCAGTATCAGACGGCGTATGCCAAACACGTCTGGTGTTCATTTGGTTGCATGTTACTGTAGAATGGAGGTGCTTTCATGAAGAGGGTGGTGACTGTCTTAAAGGTACCGACTGTACTGCTTGTGTTGAATATATTTTCTCATGTGTAAGTGTAAAGGTGCACCCTTGTACATGCACTTAGGCTTTGTACAGGTCCTACGGCCCAGAGAGGGGGTAGAGGTATTGCTCTAATCTTCCATGACCGCGTCACTAGAAGGGGATGAGTGGTCAGCAGCACGCCCCGGCCGCAATTTACCTCCGGCAAAGACACGGCACCCATTTTACAGGAGGCTGGGTGGGCCCCAGGGCCGGTCTGGACGGGCGGAACATCTCGATCCCGGACCGTCCAGCCCGCAGTTAGTCGTTATACCGACTGAGCTACCGGGCCCACAATTTTTGTAGGTGGGTAAGATAATAGTAAAAATACATAAAATAATCGGCACTTCAGAAAGTACACGACGTAATGCAACCAAAGTAAAAGTTTTCTAATTTGTTGACTATATGAAATGTTTTGAGCTTCCGAGGAATGATTGTGTTGCGTGACAGTACTGAGTTAAAATGAACATGATCCAGAAATATTTTCTTCCAAGTTCCCTGAATTCAGAACTTTTAAACGTTTTCTGCCATTTCTGATGGCACATAAATACCACAAAATGCTTAGCTTTTTTTCCACCTGTGGCGCTGCGGCCCAACGCTGGCCATGACCTCCTCATTCTTGAGGTTTCTAGATCACACACAACGACGCACCACAGTCGGTAGGACTCCTCTGGACGAGTGATCAGCTCGTCGCAGAGACCTCTACCTGACAACACACAACACTCACAACAGTCAAACATCCATGCCCCCGGTGGGATTCGAACCCACGATCTCAGCAGTCGAAAGGCCGCAGACCTACGCCTTAGACCGCTCGGCAACTGGGACCGGCTACAAAGTGCGTAGTGCAAACTGGGAGTATTGGTAAGTTATAGTAGCTACTGTATTTGGAAAGTAAAACGCAGCTAAAGAACCTAGCAGACAAATACATTCATCCTTTCCACTCCTCCCAGTGTTTGAGGTCGGAGTTCAAAATAGTTTTTTTGAATTTCTAACTACGACTGTGAGACTTTACCGCTAACGTATCTTAATTTTTTATTTTAATTGGAAAGTCAGGAAGTTCTTGACCATTAGCTTATAAAATTAAAATTTGTGTCACAGGTGGTCGAATTTGAAACGAAATAAAGAGAGTGACACAATATATTGGCTCAGTTACCAATCTGTGCTACATAAGAGAGTCGTAATATACAAATGGGAATCATACATTAGAGACTACTTATGTATCGGACTGAATCGTATAGTGTTTCAAAATCTACCAAAACATATTTCAAACTACTCTCGATCATGGCGTGGATTACACTGGCTCCCAAGTATTTCAGACACATACTTTTATTGGTAATATAATAAAGACTTAAGAGTCTTAAAAAATTACGTTAAATATAGCTTATTATCTTTGTTGTTATCATTAACCTTTTGGCGCCGGAATTATTTTTTAAATTTTAGCACATTCTGTATATAAAATGTGAATAATACAGAACCAAATACGTTAGAATTATTAAACAAACTGCATTTTGAAGAGGAAAAAAACGGACAGTATACACCATGTTTAAAATATTCTGTACCTATATTAGTTGAATAAATATATAAAATGCAACTTTAGAGGTTAGCGGTGCGGTACGACCACTATAGTTGACATTAGGCGTCAAAAGGTTGATATCGTTATGGCAGTGTCGTTCTTTGCAGTGGGGAATTAATAGCTCTTGTCTTGTAGAAGGTTTGACAGTAATTTAAAGATTGAAGGATCCTTATCCTCCCACTATTAAGGTATCCTTCACAGCGGTATATGATGTAAGAGAAATAATTTCAAGGGTTATTATCGCAGATTTAATGCTTTAAGCAATGTAGTTATTCCCCTATAACTACTGCAGTTTAGGTTACATTGAGACTGTAAAGCCTGAGGTTTGTCCAACTACTGTCTTAAAATCTATTTCATACCTCACTGAAAACACAATGCAGATTCATTTTAAAGACAAATCGCTCAACAGCGTAGGTATATAATCGCTCTTCAGTCTAAGCATTACACTAAAGCCATAAATAATTGATGATGGAACATGCAGGTTATTAATTTTGCCAACACTCGTGTATATAGACATGGAGTAGCAACTGTGTTTAAAGAGGTAAAGGGAAGATTGCGGAACGAAAGAAAATGATGTGGACTTATTTGCACGCCGTTTCAAAGTTGTAATGTTTGTTTACTCGTAGAGAGAAAGGAAGGAAGCAAAAGATGAAAGTTTATGGAGTCATCAATACAACACAGATGAGAATAAAGGTTGTGATGACGCGATATATAAAGGACCATTACAGTAGCCACAAAATGAACCCGCAGCTTGTAAACAGAATAAAAGTGAATATATGTGTGTGTGTGTGTGTGTGTGTGTGTGTGCACCATACGGACAACGCTGTGCAAAAACAGTCCATTAGGTCACACATTTGCAGCTTCCTTCCTGCTTAAAAGGAAGACCTTAAAATGCTATGAAACGTGCGGTAAATGAGAAGGGAATCATGCGTGTGACTTCTTTGCTTTCGCCATTGTGTTGGAAATATCATCTCTTTGCACTTGTAAGGGATCAGCCGTAATTTTATATCCGTCATAAACGGTGAATACACTTTATTGTAGATATGTAAATGGCAAGTTCCTGCCACAGTCATTCTGTTTCTTGTTTATGTGCGAAATAAATTACAATTGGAAGCCATGTCTGTGTCTGTAGCTTCCTTCTGGTATTTTCTTGCTTGTCTGGTCTAGAGTTTCGTAGTATTGAAAATAAGTAAGGCAAAGTCTTGATTCTAATTTGGAAATATCCAACTTTCCCAGCGAAGGACTTAAATGCCGATCGCACTTAAGTGTGCCATAAAACTAATTTGAAAGTTTGTAGGTTTTCTTCAACTGAATCACACTAATTTCATCACTTTCATATCAAGACAAATACTCTTTCATACAAACAGAGAAACTTGCGTGAATTAGTTTTGTATAGCTTTTCCTTTACGGTTTATTTATCGACACTGTCAACAATTCAAGTTAAATACAGCGTCGAATAATAGGACAATTATTGAAAAACGAATGAGAAGAAGACGTCACAGATTATTTTGAGGTGTCTGAAGTAGATTGACTAGAGACACTAAAAACAGCCATGCACTACAATCAGTATTGTCAGTAACCTGGCCGAGTTTCGAAGCAAGTCTCGCCCGAATACGAGACACATGATTCACAAACCGAACGAAAGTATTCATTTCCTACAGCTTAAAACGTATTTCATTTTGATGTTGGAATTACGAACTTAATTAAATTGAATAAATATCGAACAAGCATATATTCCGGGTTATGAAATGTGCTACACATTGAATGATCCATTAATTGGTCTGCCTATTAGAAGCTTAAGCAATCTAAATGCTTGCACCCGACAAAAATTCAATACCAGGTCCCTCTTTGCGCTACGACTTTGAAACAAATCTGAATTGTTTTTATTCTAAAAAAAAAATCCTTACAAAAATGACGACGTATTCTTCTGATAAGATCTAAATTTTGGTACTAATATCAGCACGTAACTATACTTAAACTTTAAAATATTTTACAAACGTTCCATCTACAGGATGTGTCAAAAAATAAATTAAATTTCTAGGTGCAAAATATCAGAAAGAGTAGCAATTACGGACTTCTTAGATCTCGGTATGGAAGATGTACAATTGTAAGAAAGTAGTATGGTTAAGAAACCAACTAGATGTCACTTTTGTGTTTTCCTTTATTTCTCCTTTATAAGTTGCTCAACATGTTTCGGGCAACCATTTGCCCATCTTCAGGAGCTGAGGACTGCGAAGTGTTATTACCACGTGTTGGTATTGTGCCGTGGCTAGAGGAAGGCCGTCAGAACCGGTTAGCAGTTAGTGTGTCCATTGAGGAGTTCGTAGCACAAGCTAACAAGTATCCTAAATATTCGGCAGCCACATTAGATTAAATGCATGACTGTACTGTATAATGACAATAAGTATAAGAAAAATTAACCTTGAACACTTTATTATCCGACTAATGCACAATATATAATATGTAGATACAATTAAAATTGTAAAATATTTAAATGTGCTCCAACATGTTTCGGATCACACAGGATCCATCATGAGGGAGCCTTGTAGAGTGCTTGGCTAAAAATTAAATTGTTTTTGTAATTTTTAGCCAAGCACTGTACAAGTCTTCCTGATGATGGATCCTCTGTGATCCGAAACATGTTGGAACACTTTTAAATATTTTATAATTTTAATTGTATCTACACATTATATATTGTGGATTAGTTGGATGATAAAATGTTTAATTATCATTGATGCACGGTGCAAACATGAAGATGGCCTTGAACAGCTGAAAATCATCTGCGTGGAGTTAAAGTACGTACTAATTCACAAATATTGGAGTATGGATGCTCAATTTCCTTACGAAGCTGAAAAACACAGGAATTCTTGGATAAGGACAAGGAATGTTACTTATTTTAGGGAAAGTTCTTCAAAATTACGGAATTATTTCGAATTTCAAAAACTTTTCAGTTTTTACACCCTTGTTCCTATCACAGAAATTGTGAAGAAAGTGTGCACATAACCGTAATCAGGTTCATTATTCATTGAAACTTGTTGGGATTTAAAATCCAACCACATGTTATTGCAGAAGGGCTTTAAATTTATAGTCCTCTTATTCCCACTCACGGAAGTGTGATGTATTTAGTCCGCCAGAGTATGAAGAGTTAAGTGTGAGTACAGGACACCGGGACCGCCTTTGGACAGTTAATATTACAAATTAAATTAGTAGAATGTGAAATCATGCCTAACAAAACACTAAGAAGTTTTATATGTTCTAAAATATAAATCTTTTTAATGTTAGATGATACCTTGCTCTTGGGCAATAATATAAAGCTGCTTTCATATGTTAAATAACTTCAAGATTTATTGAACATGCTTCTTAGACCGCAAGTACACAAAACAGCTGTCTCACTGGAAACATGAAATGTTTTAGTGCGATGGTGGAGGAGATTGCGTAACGAGGAGCTAAATGATTTGTACTCCTCACCCAATATTGTGCGGGTGATAAAATCGAGAGGAATGTGATGGGCTGGGCATGTGGCGCGTATGGGTGAGGATAGGGTGGTGTATAGGGTCTTGGTGGGGAAACCGGAGGGAAAGAGACCACTGGGGAGACCTAGGCGTAGATGGGTGGATAATATTAGGAAGGATCTCCAGGAGGTGGGATGTGGGTATATGGACTGGAT
>Ga0123352_10012866_pt1 | contig 13261 bp, 7 predicted proteins | sample TergutLab28metaG_FD_89700 | JGI IMG/M metagenome (GOLD analysis project Ga0123352, IMG submission 89700) | Labiotermes labralis P1 segment gut microbial communities from Petit-Saut dam, French Guiana - Lab288 P1 | ecosystem: Host-associated > Arthropoda: Insects > Digestive system > Gut ... | reverse complement strand
GGAAAAGGGTGGGGGGGGGGGGGGGAGGAGATTGGAATCGGAAAATAGGGATTTTTCAGTGAGTGGACCTAAGAAGAACATGGACGGAAAACGTCAATTACGTACTGGAAACGCGCACAATAAGATTAAAAGAGTGATGTAATTGTTTAAATCTATAAATCCCGCTGGCCTCTTTACAAAGACGGTCGCGTGTAAACTAACACGTGCACAGTCATTTCTTCCAGGAATTGTTCAGCATGCCGAGTGTACTTCTGATAAATTCTTCAGCCTACCTTTCTTTCCAACAGTTAGGGAAGCAGGCTTTCAAGTCATCACACTTCCTGTGTTTCAATGTCCGTATAGTACTTCCCTGCTTAACTTTGTAATCTGCTGACCACTTTTCAAAAAAAAAAACGTGGTAAGAAATTCATGCCTTTGGAAGATACCCCGTTGTCTTGCATTTCAAAAGCTAGGGTGAAGAAACGAATACGGTATTATTTTGGGGACTAATTAATTCAGGAGGCTTTAAATATTTAGGAATAATTACACGCAGCGATCTAAACTGGGCAGGTCATGTAATTACACACTACGAAAAGCGTGGAAGGCTCTTCATTTCATAACGCTTGTACTCAAAAAGGGAAATAACAATATGAAACGTTTAGCTTATACGGCGCTATTGAGACCGATACTTGAGTATGGAGCGGTGTGTTGGGACCGGCACAGAGAAGGTCAGGTAGGCGCTTTAAATCGGGTGTAAAAGAGAGCGGCCAAATTTGCAAATAATATAAATGAGTGGGCGGTGAGAAACGTAGGCACAGCGCAGATTGATAGCCCAAATATGTGCCCTTTTAAAGCCATATACCGGGAGAAGGGCTCTTGGAAAGCGATAGGGAATAGACTTCTAAAACCGTGTCACCTGAGTAGGGACAATTATTACCGGAAAATTAGGACTAGGAAAAGAACAAATGTTGGTAAATATTACTTCGTAAATGGGACCATTAAAAGCTGCAACCAATTACCTGCAGGCTTACTAGCGTCTTTCCCCTGTAAACTAAACACTTTTAAAGAGAGGGTTAAGAATGGAGTTACAAGCAGGAAATTGAAGTGGGGATTGAGTGTAAATAAGTGAAGTGATGTGAAATGTGACGTGCAGTGAACTGACGTGATTTACATCAAGTGATTTTGTTTTGAAGTGAAGTGAGTTACGTCGAAGTTCTTGGGGACAAAGTACCATGCACATTAAGATGACCTTATACTGAGGGTAATTAATTGTATTGCGACTAATTTATTTGGTGTGTATATTGTACTGTGGTTGTTTTAACTTGTTTTGTAATATGTGGGTGTGTGTATGTGTGGGTGTTTTGTTAACATGTGTACTTGTATTTACTGTGTTTTGTATTGTTTGTACCGGGTTTTTGTACTGTTTCCTTTACGTATATTTATTCTTATTTGTTACTATTGTAAGGAATATGCCACCGATTGAAAACTCAATTCCAGTAAATAATAATAATAATAATAGTTACATAGAATCAGTCATAAAACATGGCGGAAGAGCGACAAAACGTGAGTGACAATAGCGCTACCTACTTTTAGACCATGATAAGTTGTACGCTAACACATCTTAAAAATAAGGTATGCAACATTTATTACGAATATTTTTTTAAACATATAAAATCAAAATATGGCGGCATTGCCTAAACATTATTTAGTTTCTCTCGGTTTGAAGGAGATTCCTAGAAAAACCAGTGTGGTTTGGTATGACGGACATGTTTCTTGTAAGGCAATAAACATACATATGGAAAGACGAGAATCTTTCAAGTCACATCTGACAAACTGGACGCATAGAATATATGTACTTATTAAACAGTTCGTTACAAAAATAAAATTAAAACAACAAACAATAAAATTACCAATATTTGCATACACAGGTTTTTTAAATTTAAATTTATTCACGCCGAAGAAATGTGCTCTGCTTTCTACCCGGAACTCCTTGTCATACTTTCTGTGGGAAGCTGCTAAAAATTCTCCTCGTGTTTCAGGGAGTGTCATTTCATGAGCTGCCATTCTTCTTCCAACATGACAGGCTCTCAGGGACCCTGGCCCTATTCTACACAACCCTGTTACACTTTGGCCCTGTGGGGTTTCTACGCGAAAGACGAAAACCTTGGTACAATGCAACAACAATAAATTAATGTTCATACATTGGCAACACTGAATTTCATACAGCATTACCTCCGCTTTCTAGTACCTCTCCCTACAATAGTACTTAAGTAGAGAGAGAAGTAGCTAACCTATTGCAGTTACTCGTCCTTTGAGTCTCAGAACAGACCAGCGGAAAAATAAAATTCAAAAGAAAAATTACCACAAACAAGATTAGAATTTTCGGGAATATGAGGCCGTGTTGATTGGTAATTTGATCGGAGAAGCTTGCTACCTACATCCTGTAGTCTAATCACAGAAGTACAGGGTGTAATTTACACTTCTTGGACTATCCTAAACACAGGCAGGATGTTATATTAACATATCTTAACATAACACCTATCAAAATGGGGCCATACACAGTAAGGCTGTGTCCTTTATCAGCAATACCATAAAAACCTCAAATCACACAGACGCTACCTCCTGCAAAAATCATGGAAAGCCTATGAAGCAAATGCAGAGCGCCTCTACTGCCTGCAAGTAGGTGATATTTCTTCGCTGCAAGCCTCAAACGATACAGAAATTTCCACCGACTGTTAAAGTTGGAATGATGTAGGAAAATGTGAAAATCGTACTGAATTTAAGAGAATGAAAGAGGAGGAACTGAGGACACGCAAGGGAATTCTCAGTCCATTTAACCTGGAAATAAAGCGGGCATCTCTCATGTACACTGACACTGAGATAACCAGCTCGTTTGAGATAAGAGTAAACAGGAATGATTGAAAGAACAGTTACAATCGCTTCTTGGTTTCCGTGACCTTCCATTTTGTTTCAAGGCGACGACACATTGGTGAGATTAAATGAAGTACATCGATCAATCATACTGCCGGATATAAACGGGCAGCACTTTGAGACAATCAGATCTCGATAATGAAAGAAACAAGAATAGATGGATGGAAGGGAGGTCGGACAGATAGATATAGACAGGCTAATGAAAAAAGGAAAGAAGAGAAGAAGAACAACTGAAAAAAGAAATGGCAAATAAAGAAAGACACAAAGACAAATGAGCGGTGGATGTATGAGAAAAGAGAAAGGAAGAAAATAAAAGAGGAGAAGAAAGATATTGAAAGAAACAGCAAGCAAAGAAGGGCCGAGAGAATTCTCGGACCTGCGTCAACTAGGCCACTCGCAGGCGTTCTTGTCGCACAAAACAAGGCCCTTCAGAAAGAATAATATAGTTGTAAGAAATGGCCCTCAAGTTTCAATGAAGTAGACATACTACTGTATAATGTATCATCGAGTTATTTAGAGCTTTAGTCTCAGAATTTAGTAAGTGAATATTGCAGTTTTCATTTACTGGGCAGCACCATTCTGCAGCAAGAACATTCGAGAGAAACATGAGAAGGCAGTCACACGAATTGCTGGCACTATTATGTGTGGCATGCTGACTAGATGATTGGTACGTAACGTCTTGCAACAAGAACTGGGCCAACACAAACTGAAACAATTCATGTCTACAGTTCCGACTCTTCCATAACCTGGTTTCAGATACCGACAGACACCACAGATGCGTCTGTTGCAGGGATATGACCTACCGACCTATAAAGATAGGGCACGGTGTCGTATCCCACTATACCTATATGTCGTCAGTGTCAATGGGTGAACTTCAAATCTAGTCTCGTAATACTACGTATAGTGACTGGTCTTGAAGTCCATTTGCTGGAAAAAAAAAAGATTTGCCTTTGCAAAATAAGCTACGCTAAAGTCCCAGATTCCGTGAACCAACAATTATTTATACATGCACTGCGTTACACATAATTCACGGAAAAATATTTTCAATACAGTATCTATACCAATTTTTAGTTTGAGCAATTTCTCGGAAAATTGATCAAGTTAAATTTGGGGTCAGGGTGAAGTAGGGGTTACAATACGCCATAGAATCTGTTGTGGCTAAGCCGTAGCTGATTGGAATTATAAGCCAGCACTGATTGATTTGACTCACTAGACTACGTGGCGGGGGAGGGGGGGTGAGGTAGAGGGTACCTGAACGCTGCCACGACGTATGACGAGTACTTGCAAGGAAAAGACGAGACCGAAACGTATACTTTAGGGCGGCTACATAATCTCTTTAACAACTCCCACGGAAGGACTTCCATACCTTAGTCTAGAGCACGAGAACAAATTCGGTTACGATCCTCCGTAAATCGTTGTTAAAAGGCTAGATAATCCATACTTACAAGGTAAATATCACTCTTCTTCGATCGGAAAAAAATCATTGTATAATCGTAAGAGGAGCGAAGGCTTCCACTGACACAGCCAGCTATCCACGTCTACGTACAATCACAATTAATCACTGAACAATACTTCGCATTATACTCCGAAACTTGTGCACAAGCCCTCAATTTCCATATCACTGTCCACAAACTACCCTCTGCTTAAAGTCGCAACTCAAGGCCTGTCCAGTGTTCACAAAGGAACGAGCAACAACGCCGGTCTACAGATAACATTTCCAACCCTCAGCCTTATCTCGCAAGTCATTTCTGCGACGTAACTCGATTAGCCTCTGGTCTGTGTCCTCAGACGAACAGGGATGTTCCTAGATACACGTATGTCAGAACTTCTGCAGCTTAAAATATTTACATAACCAATTTTCCTCCTGCCAACTAAAGGGAACGCGACCTACTTTTGTATATTTTACATCATTTATATTGCTCGCTTTGCAGAATACCGACACCCAATTTCGCGGTTGCAATTGCTGCCCTGCTTAAGTCTAGACATAAGTTTAGAAACGCCACCCTTTACAGTACAATAAGAACAACATAATTTCATCTGAGAACTTCTAGCATAAGCTCTCAACACAAAATTTACGTTTTGGACATGAAACATATGGACAGACAAGACAGACACAATATTTACATGATGCTCTTATTATTTTAATTCTGCGTAAAGAACACATAAATTCCATAATTCACAATCCAACTCATCCCCTCATTTCCAAATGTGTCAGAGTGCGGGCACTCCTTTATATGTCGTGACAGATGTTATATTTGACTGATTAAGTTCTCTGTAAAAAAATTCTGTGACGTAACACTGAAATAGTGTTGGCTGTGTGGCAACAGGGCAAGTATGGTGACTTTAAGAAAAAATTTATGATTCGCTGTTCACCACAATATGAGAGAATCTATTCGTACTTGTAAGAATACGCGTTTGTTAATTTACTCTAAGGGGATGTAATAAAGAATAATCATATTTTTTAATATTCGTATTCAAATTCGTATCAGACATGCCAGACGACACAGGAAGAAACGAATGAAACTTTGAAAGTAGAGTATGGTAAGGGTTGTACACCAAATGCTCATGAAATATGAATACAAAGGCAGCGTTAACATCGCTGGCAGGATAAACGCGATGGAATGCCTTTAGTGTGACTCACAAGCCAGGCGTCGGAGTCCTATCAACAGAACTCTCTGCTCATAACTTGTTCCTCGCTGTTAGTCTGTGAATCCGACATTCCATATCAAAGTCATCAGACATTTGAGAGACGCGGTTCGCAAAGAGAGAATATACGTTTGTTGCTCTGCCCAGTTCTTCACTAAGACAATGCACAGCACACAGTTTCATATCCACGGAACAGTTTTTACCGTAACCGAGCGGGATCAACCTCTTAACCTTCTGATCTCAAACTTGTATTCTGACGGTAAGTTGTATTGAAAATAAATGTAGCGTCCCATAAAGCTATTTAAGGAAAAAATGTATAATTTATGTTCCACGACAGGAACACATTTACAAGTGTCAAGTAAAGGGAATGGGAAAGTTGCCCCTGTCTACTCCATAAAGGCGTACAGGGGGAGTGGAGTTGTAGGTCCACTCATTTTTAATATCTGCACTAGAACAAGTTGTCCGTATCACGCCCCGGACGCTGTACTCCAATGAAAGAACCCCGGTATCCATCGTATAGGAGGCTCGGAGGGACCAGAACCGATCTGGACGTTTCGGCGGGGAGGAAACTTCCGCCTGCTACCAAGAATCAAACCCTGGGCCGTCCAGACCGTAGCCTAGTATCTACACCGATTGAGCTATCCAGACTCTGGTTCAAGTGAAAGCCGCGTCGCAAATGATGCCATCTCTGTAGTTTAAACCATCAGTTTTTATTTAGTCACTTCCAACACGTCTGGGTTGCAATTTACCTCGTGAAATCCTTCGGAACGCTAAGCAGTTCAACGTCGAAGAATGTGTTATGTAGACGACGGCAAAGGTCACCAGGTGTCATAATGATTTCCGGATTGAAAACATGGCGAGTTGTAACCTTTTCTTCGAGGCTTTCCTCAGTGCTTCCAGAGGAACTGATGTAACGTAAACAACTGTAATTTGTTGTGCTTGTAGCTCCCTAGTCGGTGTAGAACCGTCGCATCATAGCCTGTGCAGCTGATACAGCGTCCAATTTAGAAACTGTGAGTTCCATTCATGTCAACTACATCAGACTGCTTCCCATTTGTTTCATTTTGGTGACAACAACGGCATACAGCAAGCAATTGCCGACGCACTAATCCGTAACAAAAATGAAGTCCTTTTAAATATTCATCTCAAATTTCATTCATTTCAACAACGTTAAAAAAACCTAATGAAAATTAATTTTGGGCTTTTACGATAAGTCATTATCATAATGCTGCATGTAGCAAATATACATCTCCGCAAACTGTAAATTTTGCACATAAAAACAGCTTCTCTAAATATTCATGGCAAATCTCATAATAATTCTATTTATAAAGCGTGGTTTCCGGCATCTCATTGTCATAATTATATGCATGCTCCATGGCCTGCACACTGGTTGAATGCAATATTCCGCAGGCTTGGCTGTAGTGCTAGCAGTTTCTCTCCTAACCTGACAAATCAGAAAATATCAGCACTGTATTTTCTTCCATACATGCGTGTTTCTCTCCTGATACAGAGCCATCCTTGCCCATGTTGTACACATAACACTCGACACGGTGTTTCACAAGCCATTTCCCTTCTGAAGATGAAATGGAACTATTTATCTGAGTAATGCAGGCTTAAGTGAAACACATTATATAGAACACTTTTTTCCCTCCCCAAACACAGCGGCGGTACCAGTATTATCGATGTTTCGCGCAAATACACTAAAGCTTGAAAAGATAAATGTGCAATTAACGTTTTTCACGCCAACCCACTTACTCGCATGGTCTCACTCAAAACACGGGGTATTCACAGTTAGGACCTTTCTTTCCGCGACATAATGCGCAACAAATGCCAGCCTCAGCATTAGTCAAACTGGACAAGGTACGTACTGTCCCTATATTAATAATGACCGTCCCTCTCTTTGTTAAGTAACCCCAGAGCGTTACACTGAAAAGCGTAAATGACCTAACACAATAATTCTTCTCTTTATCAACAATGCACATAAAACAGCGTAAAATGAAAGGGGCCAGCTCTTCCTTTGACTAATTAAGCACAAGGCAATGAAGACAGTATCTCTCAAACAGCCCAGGTCTTCGTAGTGATTGTACCTAAAACACGATCAGCACTAGCGGTGGGCTGCTCTGACAGCCTGTAATCAACCACAGCAATTTATCAGCAATAAATGAACAACGAAACCAATGACGCAACCTCTCAAGGAACGGACTTGAAAGGCATTAGTATGGTCTTTTATTCTCCTTCCTTTTTGAAGCAGTGCTACACACTGGCAACACAATAGTCTTTCATGTCCAGCGACAGAGACATTCTTTTCCAAGGAACGGCAATGTCTGGTCATCCAAGATTCAACGATGCAAAGTTAAAGGCGAATCTCCTCCGGATACAATACTATAAAAATCTCATATTCCTGTATTCTTCTTTTTCGGGCCCAAAGAAAGAGTTCGCTGTACGAGTCCCCGCCAGCGAGATAAGTGTATCTCTCCCTGTATGTTCCTGAATGAAATACGAACTTCCATATCACAGACAATAAGTGACAGATATTTGTAGATTTTGGACGAAGGGTATGCCACTGAAGACGTCCATGCTTTGTACCACTTGCCATAAATAATATTAAAAGGTAATATGGATAAGCCCTTTAGCGTAGTCGGTATAGCGACTCGCTAAGGGCTGGATGATCCGGGGATCGAATTCCGGATGAGACGACATTATCCGCATCCGTTCAGACCGACCCTGGGGCCCACCCAGCCTCTTATACAATAGATGCCGGGTCATTCTCGGGGGTAAAGGGGAGGGGGCGTGGCGTTGACCACCCATCCACATCTAGCGCCAAGCTTAAAGAAACAGTAGAGCTATACCTCTACTCCCTTTCTGTGCCTTCATAGGAGGTTAAAGGGTGAACTTCACCTTTACCTTTATTCGGTAATATGGTGGAAACAACGCTAGCGCAAATCTCTACATATCTTCACGCAGGTACGTATTTGTGGTGTGGGAGTTATGCCAGCCGATTGCAGGGAAGTGCAACATGACAACTTCAGTACCGCCTACAGTTCTGGCCTACGAGTGCGTTGATCTGGCTACTGAACTGGATGAATCAGTTTACTCTAACAATGCTGCTACTCCTCTTGATGTTCTGATCTTTCGGAACCCTAAAATATTCTTCATGAGCACTTTCAAGCCTCGTTGCAAAACTGGCTGTTGGCAGGATCCTGCTAACAGCCAGTCAACATAACGCATGGCTATACCAATTGCTGTTTATACAGAGTTGATCCTCCTTATAATGAGCAGTAAGCTTGCTCGAAACATATAGAGGTTAATTACCGAAATAAATTGAAAGTAAATAGTGCGTCCTGTTGGTTCATATTGTACGGATATATGACGATGCGCGGTCAACAAAACATTAAATTTTGCAATTGTGTAGTTTCGCATTTATTTAACGATGTTTTTATCGACTGCATGGGTTGCACAGCCAAAAGCTACTTAAGACACTGCCTGAAGGGTTTGAGGAAAACCGCATAAAATTCTGTTATGATTGTTATCCGAAAGAATAGACATCGAAGAGGTTAGGCCTACCTCCCGACGTATGAATAGTGACGTCACTGGGTACAGATGGTCGGCAGTCCAAAAGTGTGTTTACAATTAAGACGGTCGCTCGGGTGCACTCCGTAAACGACTTTACCTCAGCTCGAATTGTAACACGCGCCAGCCCACCTACCTTCCTCTCCTTCATTTACTGTACGTTGAACTCCCCCACCCCCACCGTCATAAATTGTTCCTGTTTGCAGCGTCAAAATAGGGCAGGACACTCTATTAGGCTCGTGAGAGATGCCACTTTGAAACCTGTAACGCATTCTCGCTTAAATAATGTAGCCATCTGCCACACCGACAAGAGTGCCTCTTTAACTGCGTAGGTATTTGCTACTCAGTCTCATTTATCTTCCTTTCTTTCTCCTGTTCTTTCTCTTTTTTATTGTTCCATTCATTCCATTCATTCGTCATATTCATTCGACTTAATTTTCACTTTCAATTGTTTTCATACTTTCGCCTTTTCACGATTACTTCCCTTGATCATAATCTTACTCTGGCACTGAATGTTGTCCCTGTTTACACATGTGGTATATTATTTTATATTATTTTTTCTTTCTTTTCTCTTAGTTTTCCACTTTTATTATTTCTTCGAGTGTTAGTAATTAATTTTCTTTGGTTCTAGATTGCCTACACACTATTTACTTCTCTGTCTTATATTTCCTTGTCTTCTTTCTTCGAACTGTATCTTTGCTTGATATTTTTCTGTTTATGTTCCTTCCTGACAACACATGTTACACACAGTTCCTGCCAAGTAGCAGCAAGTCGATAAACACCGAACGCTCTGCCACCAGCAGGAGCAACTGGCCGTTGTATCAGGAACAGCCTTCGCGAGGTTCCCGAAATAAAGCAGTTTCATGATACGAGTATTAACTGGAGGCAGAAGTTTTTCATAAAGAGATGACATTAATTGCGACTGTTTGAAGTCCCCGCAGTGTTGCTCGGATGTAGTGGAGCAGGGACGGGCTGCAGCAAGAAAGGAACGTAATAAACGGGTCACTCCACACGCTTCGTAATCAAGAATTCCATTTTTGATCATTACTGTCGTCCGAGTACCTCAGAACAGTAATAACAATTAACGAAATTCGTGCTGTCATTTGACTCCACTGGTATTTAAGCACAAAAACTGCAGTTTCACCCTTTTTAGGTGCGCCTGCATAGTCAAAAGAAAAAAGGGCTTAATAACTATGTCATGTCCTCCTACTGCCTGTCTATACGTATCAGCACGGCTCGCACTGGCCGGATATCCTTTACATTTGGTACTGGGGAAGTCAAAATTTGGTAAAACAGGGAAAAGGCATTGGGCACTTCAAATGAAAACATAATTTTTGTTGTTGCCGGCGACATAAAAACGTCAAAAAAAGCTGTCGCTTCGAATGAAGTGATATTAGGCTCTTTGGATAGTCAGGAGGTACAAATATTAAGCGAACGTGCCACAATGTTACGTTATACATACATTGCGTATCTTATTTGTTTATGTGGATTTCAAACCCAGCCTCTCAAACTAGGGAAGAACACAAACTCAGAGTTTTTTTTAGAACGAAGTCCTTCGGTAGAAATTTGAATCTCAGAGTGTGGAGAAAAGAAGCAGAGGGAATTCCCCAACGAGAAGTAATTGGGCACTTAAATAACGGAAATTAAGCAGTATGAGCACAACGAAAAAATAATGTGTATGTAGTGTAACATCATTAGTTGAAAATGCCTCATGGCACACAACCACTTCTGAAACCATGAATAAAATTAAAAGTTAATATTAAAATCGTGCATCGGTAGTGATAAAAGGGGAAAAATATCGTTTAGGAAGACCAGACACAGAAATCGGATTACTTTAAGCTTACGAATTAATCTACGTACACACACACCCACACACGCACACACACACATATATATATATACATATATATATATATATATATATATCCTTTCTTGAATACACAACCATAAATATATAAGGCATATTTGTATATCTCCCCATCCGTGCTGTACGTTCCGCCCACCTATCACCGTGACAGCATTAAATGTAGAGTACAAATCTTTAAGGCCCCCGCTATGTAAAGTTATTCAATAAGCAGATAAAATAATATTTCCTTTTAAACCGGAACGGCTCTCGGCAGAATTCTGTTTTGTACGCATGCACTGTAAAGGTCATAAATTGCTCTTTCCGCAGGAAAAGTGGTGTCCGGAAATTGGACAATCCCTCTGAGCAGTGCCGCGGTCACTTCGTTATTAGACATTTTAACTGACGCTGGTACAGTGCTTCCCGCAAATCGCTGAGCTGCTCAGTCTGAAGAGACGGCAGCTCTTCCCCTCCCTGTCGCACACGTGTGTACCTGCAAACGAATTAGCAGAACACGCTGCTGTCGTAATACAGTACCACATTCATTTTCTGGAAGTATTGTCTTCGAGTAGCGTGTAGAACATCGAAGTCTGTCTTCGGCACGGGCTTGTTTCTTTACTCTCAAACATACTGCCCGGTGTACGAACATCACCTTTCATATTCTTACAGGGGTGCTGATAAGTCCTTAGCCCGACCAGGAAGGAAACAAGCTACATTCCTCGCATTTTATGGAACTTCGAGGTTCATTACCACGTTCACAAGATTCCACCACCTGTCCCTACCCTAGTCAAATCAATCCATTCCTCTGCCCATCACACTTTTGACAGGCGCAGCTTGTTTCCTTCCTGGTCGGGCTAAGGACTTATCAGCACTCTGGTACTCGTATCATAATCATTTTTCCATAGTCTCGATGATGTATGGTGCCTTTAGCTGAAACAGCGTTTTCAAATAACACAAGGATCAGCGGATTCTGTAAAATATCAAAATTCCTGTGGCGTTGTTGACACAGAGCAGCTCATTCAAGAATACGGAAGTGAATTACTCCGTCCTTCGAAATCGGAAATGTCGGAGGGAACAAAGGCACGCGTGTTGCATACCAGAAGGGGGTAGATACGTGACTGCATCTGAACAGATGAAATCAAATAATTAGGGAGCGATGACCATATTGTGGCTAATGATAATGCCTGTGAGCCGTTGGATTTGGCATGAATGCCATGCACTTCAACAACACTTTATATTGCACTTCATAATCTGGGGGTTCAAGGTTCGAATTTGCAATGGAATACCTATTATAACACCTGACAAGCCCCACGATTTTCCTCAGTCCCTCATTCAAATGAGATAATGCATAAGGTAGGCAAACACAGCTAACTTGTACACTCTTGATTCTTGTAAAACCATGTCACTACATAAATTGATTGATAAAAGGTCGCCAAAAAACCGAAAACCACACCACGAGATGAGTGAGTCCGGTGAGGATAGAATACGTACCGGTGAATAAAAGCCCATAATGACTACATAAATTTCCTCTTGTTTCAAACATAATCACTCAGATTATAAATACGGTCGCCGGTTGGATCACACGACACGTTGAGATGTGTGAATGTAGAAAACAGAATGCAGTTACTTTGACACAGATCAAATAATCTCAATTATAACAACTTGCGGAGAAAAACTTGTGTAAGCATGAAGGTACCTTTAAATTCAGATAGATGCCATCATTATAAACAACAAAAATAACTGTGGCAGTAGCTGATATCAGATATTCACTACTGTCCCAATAATTGCAACATTATACATGACTTATTTCAAATTAAGAACACACTGAAATAAAGGAAGAGACGTTTGTAATATTATGTCACAGTTTTTTTTTACCGATTTTACTGATCAGTTTTATGTTATTTTGCTTATGAAATTATATGAACTGCCGTAGCAACGGAAACAAAGGAAGGTACTTGTGAAGGAAGCTATTGACTGGCCTACCATGTACTGTGCAGGAGATGGACCTTACTGTAGAGAAGAATGTATTCTTGCACTGTGCAGTTGTGCAGGAAGCTACAGGCAGAACTACCATGTAGGGTGCAGGAGATGGACCTTATTGTAGAGAAGAATGTATTCTTGCACTGTGCAGTTGTGCAGGAAGCTACAGGCAGAACTACCATGTAGGGCGCAGGAGATGGACCTTAATATAGAGAAGAATGTATTCTTGCACTGTGCAGTTGTGCAGGAAGCTACAGGCAGAACTACCATGTAGGGTGCAGGAGATGGACCTTATTGTAGAGAAGAATGTAT
>Ga0123352_10012859_pt1 | contig 13264 bp, 9 predicted proteins | sample TergutLab28metaG_FD_89700 | JGI IMG/M metagenome (GOLD analysis project Ga0123352, IMG submission 89700) | Labiotermes labralis P1 segment gut microbial communities from Petit-Saut dam, French Guiana - Lab288 P1 | ecosystem: Host-associated > Arthropoda: Insects > Digestive system > Gut ... | reverse complement strand
GGCTGAGTGGACCCCCGTTCCAGACCCACTACTACTCAGAAAATCTGGTAGCGCCGGGGATCGAACCCGGGACCTCTGTATCTGTAGCCAGAAACTCTGACCACTAGACCACAGAGGCGGTCCATGATATACTGTAATCAAATCCGACGTTCATACGGCCGTGCATCGTAATATATTTCTATAGTAAAACCAACCAGATGCACCAATGTCTGAAATTTATTTAGTTTGGAATGACACCCTACATGTTTCGGACGTTCTTTCCGTCCATCATCAGGAGTTCAAGACTGTACATGCAGCAACAGACATATGTCAAACAGATACTGCTGTCTGCTAGCAGTCAGCGGTATCTGTTTGACATATGCCCAATATTTTTGGGTCCTCAGTATGGAATTTGCTTTATGTCACCCATCTGGCGTCTAGGATATTGAAGTGGTTCCTAGGTTGTGGAAAATTTGTGCATTCCGGGCGTAAATATTTTGGGAAGTTTTATTTCGTTTTTGTGCCCAAAGAACTACACTTTTACTTTACCCGGTTTCAGAAAAAATTCGTATTTAGTCGCAAGTATTCCCAGATATTTTGAATTTTAAGACAAGGCAAACTGGTAGCCTACGACTCCAAATATGTTTGGGGGAACAATACCGACTGAACTTTACAAAACCTTCAGGAAGCTATGTTAATTCTATTATGTTATACCGTAAGCATACAATAATTAGAGATGAAGTTGGTCCGGCGAAGAGACGGCTGTAGGCCTAAACTTCGCCAAGGGCCTGCACACAAAATCTGAGTCGGGCTTGTCCTTCAGTAAGACCATAAACTTAAAGCGGAAGAACTGCAATGTGTTTACTGAAACATTTATCTTGTATGAACTGCACGCACTTCTTTGTGAAAGATGTGCATTACTTTACAGAAATTCATACGTTCGTATGGCACAGTGGTTGTGACACATGTGAAAGTTAATGTGATACTGTTTCAGCTTTGTGTTACAATGTGGCACTAATGGATCCGTGTTGACTCTAGTTCGTAACCTTAAAATTTAATGAAGGACATCACCGCATATTGTTAGAGGCGAGGAGGCCTCTCATCATCATTGTAAACCCGTAGCTGGTTTTACTGCTCTTGTATTTTCGCAAATCTGCAAATTCTTTTTACCTTTTAAAGTGTTCTGTTTCCCCTGTGCGTGTGTGTGTGTTTGTCAGCTCTTGTCATATACTCCACTGCAGTGGCGTACCGAGGCGGGTTTTGGGGGGTTCAAACCCCCCCCCCCGAAATTCCAAAGGCCCTCCAAAATCGTACCAAAATCAACCCGATTGTGAAAACTGTTAAAAATTGCTGAATTTAGGACGCCAACACCCGAAGATGTTCGGAAAAAAGGCAGTAAAATTCTAAAATTACCGCCGGTTCGCAATTGTTTTGCATTAGCAATGACAAATAAATTGGTTGTCATCATAAATAGTCTTGAAGTACCAAAAATTAAGAAGATTTTACTATATGAAATGAAATTTCTTGTACCAAATTACAGCTGCCTACAGAACCCCTGACTAGGGGGCTACCGCCCCCAGATCCCTGTCCTCTGTCCTCAACTGAATTTGTTGAACCCCTCCCCCCCGAACAAAATTCCTGGGTACGCCACTGCTCCATTGCTTCGTTTTCCTCTCCATGTTTTCTTATTACTTTCTGGTTGCCAATGAAGGTTAACTTTATTGCAATTTGAACGACACGTGTCGTGTAAAAAAGGTAAATCAGTCCTGTTACAGGCATGGAGTGGCCCAGAGGGTTCTAGGTATTTAAGGTTCCTAGATTTCATGACAACGGCACAGGATGGTGGTAAGGTTGTCAGCTTTACGCACCGGCCGCTTTTACCCCCAGGAAATACTCCTGGTACTCATTTATGTTAGAGGCTGAGTCGACCCCAGGGCCATAGTGCGATCGGAAGGATTTTATGTCAATGAAAATTCCAATGATACCATCTGGGATCGAACCAGCGACCTTTCGATTTGTAGCACAGCAACTTAGCCACTGTGCCACCGCGGTCCCCACATATCCTCCTGTATTTTTATTTAAGTCAGTGTATACACTTATGTGTTACACTAAAGTTTCATAGTACCTTCTGAGATTTTCTAATATTCTTTTTCAAAATTAGGTATGAATTAGTCAATTAGAAGGCACTGGATTATTGTTTATATTTTGCCGTTTGTATGACAGAGGATTTACAGGCTTGTTTGTTTCATGTTTCTCTTCATTATACTCACTGATTTGACAAAGAGAACGTCTGCAGGTTTGTTAAAATTGTACCTACTTTGGGTATTCCAAATCTGAAATTTGTTATTCAGTTTTCAAACTGTATAATTTAATAATCTTCAGACTCAAACCAATATTATGAGACACATGTGGGGTCTCTTGTGGCTGAGGCAGCCCAGAAACGCTTAGTTGTTCATTTAATTAGTTAATTTTTGGTTTCTTTAGTTTACAATAACATAAACAACCAACTAGATACAACAATAACAATTTATTAGTAGCTTCAATCACCTCAGCATGTTTCGGGCGATAATTTCGCCCATCCTCAGGAGCACTGGACTGTGTTTACAGCTTGTGGTATAATGCACCGAAGAAGTTGCCTTCTGGTGACAAGGTCACCAGCAGGCAACTTATGATGATCTACTGAGTCACATGTATTAATGTGAAGTTTTACCGAGTCACGTGTATTAATGTGATGTTTTACCGAGGCACATGTGGGAATGTGATGCGCTACCTAGTCATATGTATTAATGTGATGTTCTACTGAGTCATGTGTAAGAATTTGATGCACCGCTGAGTCATGTGAATTAAAATGATGTGCTTCTGAGCCATGAATATTAATACGACATGCAACTGAGCCATGTGTATTGTGCTACTAAGTCATGTGTGTTAATGTAGGCACACTTCTGCAGTTTTAGGATAGCCTCCTTCTTGGATACCGCTTATTTTTCCAGGGATGAAGCGGCCGGGACATGATGCTGGCTGTTCACCTCCATCTAGTGCCAAGATTAATATTGAGTGGAACAATAGCTCTGCTCACCCTGTGTCTTTGTAGCGTTCACATGGACATTATCTTTACATTTTTGCATTTGAACGTATACAAATTTGTAAGTGAATGTGTTAAAAAAATAAAGAACAGGTTTATTATTTTCATTATGGAGTCTGTTTCATAAAAATTTCAAGTGAGAAACGCTAAATATAACTGCGAGAGCGTATTATAAAATATATAAATTTGACTTCCACTTTAAGCCAGATTATTACAAAGTGCTGTATTTGGAAACGTTTTAGTTTTCATATTATGATCATGCTGTAGCCAAGTAAATTAAAATTATGCAGCAAATATTTATTTTTTTTCAACCTTAAAATGTTATCTTGAAACTTAGTGTGGCATTCCTGTGGTTACCAGGTGCCAGCCATGGGACGTAGGACACATGAAGATCAACACTAAGCTTCACAAACCTGCTCCGTCCCAAAATATAAACTAAAACCTCCTGATATAAAGAAGTTTATTTTTGCACTGGCGGTGTTCAACGTCAGTTTTGATTGAAAGGTGTGTAATGGGTGGGGTAATAAGGGGAGATGATGGTCATGATATATGGCTTAACATCGACAGACGCGCATTTCGTATGAGCCTGTGCACGATTCAGATGCTGCATCTTATGCATCGTTTGTTATTGAATTATCAAACTATATTTTACGCAGTGACACAGACGTAATTCAAACGCAAGTACGAAGGCGCTACATACTATACTCTTTATTTTGGGGATATATTTGTATACCAACACTATATATATATATATATATATATATATATTGTTGATCCGCAGAGATTCCCGTTGTGATGGCAACCGTCCCGCTGGTTGTCGGTCGAACGAGGAAGGAAACAAACAGTGCGCCGCCATTTTGGAATCGCTACAGCCGGAGAGTGAGCTGGCAGCTTTGCTGCAACAGTAGGCTGCTTTCAGCTTCACGAAGTAATGGACCCGATTTTCCTGTTCTACAACCGAAGAAGCATGTTCTTGCTGGTCGGCGAGACATTGTACTTCATGTATCTGTCTGTGCTGCATTTTTTACTTCCCCGTCCTATTTCGATTAAATTCAGTTCGTAGAACATGTATTTGTAAAATGCTATTTTGTGTCTTTCGTAATGATATTCGCAGTTACGATAATGCTGTAGTAAAATTTGCCGCTATTAGAGACACCTGATGAAACATACGACGACAGGAAAAGTACATACGTGCATGTGTGTCACTGAGACGCTAGTCTTTCGAGTATATCGACTTTAATCGTGACAAAATGGCGAATTTGATTAATATGAAGTTCGGGCTTTATAGAACACTTTAAAAAAAACCTATAGCGCATAGCAATAATATTCCGAAAAGTACTGCGGTGTTTTGTTTGCATAGATTTTTTAGGTTGCCCCCGGTGGGTGGAATGAGATGCCCCCTGTTCAACCTTTACAACAGCACTCCCTATTTCTCCGTACTCCTCCTCCTCCTCCTCCTCCTTTCGAAGCCGCCATCGTCCCCTCCGCACGTTCCACTCTGCACAACACGTCATTTCACTACCCTCCGACCCCTCCACTTGCGCTGGTTCTCATACTCTCTTGGTCCCATTGATAGAGCTTCGTAACACCCCTCTTCCCGTGTCGGAACATGGACTCTTCCAAAACCTGTTTGCAAGCCTACGAGCCTGCTGCCCACCCTGGCCCTCTACTGCTGGTGCTGGTTTTCTGTATGTGTGTGAGTGTGATGGTTTTCTAGGGCTAGTTCAATGACTTTCAAACATTTAAGGGAGAGGTATGGTAAAAGACAATCGTAAGACATTGGACCTTACGAGGGTAAAATCAAATTGACGAGATTTTACATGTCCTCGAGTGTACATATTTTTTTTGGGAGGGAGTTAATATTTGGAACGTGCAGTGAACTGATGTGGTCTGATGACTGAATACCAAGGTCTGACGGACGGCAGTTGGTTGTATGTACCTCACTCCACTTCCATTTTCATGTCTGGTTAGCAATCGTGTGGCACCCAAGTTATACAGGAACAGTGTTAACATGGCCGACCGACAGTGTCAAGTGTATTACTGCGTGTGATTCTACTATACATCGATTCATTATTAATTTTTTGATTCTTGCATATTGTGATATCTTTCTGGTCATATTTTCGAACAGTGAACATCGTCTTCGATTACACTGAAAAAACTGAGTGCCACGTCGAAAACAAAGACATTATATCAGCAGTTGTATCCGGTGGAATTCTATTTGGATTATCTTAGGCCTACTTTAAATACAAAACAGGATTATTAAGTAGTGAAAAGGTAAAGTAAATATGTGATATCCACGTGCAACAAAATGGCGGAAAGATAAGTGTCTTGTCGTTGTACTAGTGATCATTTCCTATGTCATATTTTCAGCGGGTGAATGAGTGCAATTTCCGTCACAGACTCATTAGTAGTAGTAACAAGCTCCACATGTTTGTTCGATACAAGTTACAGTATTATTGTTATCGGAATGGTAACAGCTGCCGTGGCAAGCAATACGATTCTAGTGCGTTGTTCCGACAGGTAAGCACAAATAGTAGCAATGGTCGTCGACGATGCAAGAAAGCTACTACTGCAGAACATAGAACAAAGTCAGGCAGCGTCTATCGCATCTCTTCTCAAGACGAGCAACGCAACGAGGAACAGCTAGCATTTCGTGCCTAGTATGGCCGCTAGCAAAATACCGAACAACAATGTAGTTGGTGCAACGCTATCAGAATTATCGTCACTGTTTCTTCCTTGTTTGCATCGCCTCGTACTGTGAAACACGACGGAAGGAGATGAAAAGAACTACAGTATGAGGGGGTAACAGGTGTATGGCTTTTTCAGCCGTTATTCAAAAACTTATATTTTCAAACGTGAACGCCACAAAGGAAAGTGAAATTAGATCCACAACGGTGAGTGGTTTTTACGTAAGACTTAAATTTTTATTGTCGTTACTGTGCGGTCGGAGAAGATACGTGTGTTTTTTTGTTTCGTCTGCAAGATTTTTGTCATTCGTAGTTCAGAAACCAGTGTGTTGGATGCAACTTCGACCCATCTGTTCATGTAGAACGTTAACCGTGCGAAAGATGAAGAGTCGACTAAAATCTGCTGCGTCCTACATGATAGACGGTGAATGAAGATGGTGAAGTGAAACCGTAACCCTATCCCCAATCCCTGAAACCCACCCATTCCCCCAATTTAAGAAGAAACAAGCTTTTAAGTGCAATGTATCAGGTGCAAAAATAGGAAAGGGTAGAAAAAATAATAGTTCGGTGTATTATACTAGTGCTTAGACGGTGGCGGCGTCGTCGAAGAAGCTCCGACAAGCCCTCGGGCCTCCCCCTCGGTCACTATTATGGAAACTGTTCAACAGTCAGTTGTACATCTTGAACATGGTGGAATGCCACCTCAGGCACCGATGGCATATACACAAAGGTCCCCAGCTCTTCACAGGTGAGAAATTACTCAGTGGAATTACGTTTCAGTCAGTTGCATAGTTGTGATGAACTCCGAATTTTTGTAAGTGTAGTTAGAAAATGTGGTAACGGTACCGTTAAAATAGGCTGTTGAAGTGATTTTCTTTGTATGGGAGTGCTGTGAGTAAGATTGTTTCTATTGTATCCGTGAATTGAGGTTTGAGAAATTTGTGTTACATTGTCGTGAACTAAAGTTTATGAAATTTTGTGATTTGTTAGGTTTTTCGTGTATGGATGGGGTTTTCTACAGTATGCACATTGCCAAGCCTACATCATTTCGCCTAACTGTGAAGGTCGTTACAGACTGTTACGAAAGTCTGCATAGTATGTTTAGCCCAATTGTTAATGAGGCATTTCAGTTTTCAGCCGATATGATAGCATTTATATTTAAACTGTCACTTTGCTGATGGCGCAGTTACAAACGCGTGTTGGTAATTTGTACGTAGAGACCATTATTGGTATTAGACGAATTCCCGTGGAATTTCGGTTGTAGTTGGCTGTTGACGTGGAATGTTTTGGAGCCTGTGAGGTGTGGCAACAGCGGCTGAGTGAGTGCATGACTGATTACGCTGGTGCCAGTTTGCCTCGTCTCATATGACATGGCAGCGCTGTAATCTTAGAAGTCATCCCCTTACCTGTTTTATTATTTTTTTTCTGTTTTGCGTGGGATACTGAGAACTTTTCATAGAAGTGCAATAAACGTTTTATATATGGAACTCCAAATTCAGTTGTGCGCTGAGTTTTCCCCGTCCAGCGGGATGGTACGTTGATGAATCCAACTGAAACCGTTTTGAAATGAATTCTGGGATGTCTTGGTGTTAGGTGAGATGTGAAGCTCTTTGACTGCAATCGCCATTTGATAGCGTACAGTTTGCCTGTTTTAGGACAGTTGTACCTCACATTAAACATGATAGATAATGAGCCTATGTGTTTCTGTATGACCAATTATTTTAAAAGTTTGCTCACATTTTTCATGTGAATCCCGGTTTTTAAGAGTAATTTGACTCTTTGTTATACAGATTGTAACATGATGCTGAAAGTAATGGAATTTAAAAAAAAATTAGTGGAGGTTTGTGCAGGGCAGAATTCATTTCAGTGTCGCGATGGCTGCGAGTTGTATGTGCCCAACATAGGCCTGGTGTGACATATAAATCACACACATTTAGCATCACGATCGTGAGTTATAAAAATGTATTGGGAATTCTGCATATTTGTTTCTGAGATTCCAAAAATTCTTTGAACCCATTGATATATTTCCAGATGATGGGAGTTTTTTTTTTTTTATTTGCATGAAACTACATTCAAACTTTGTTGTGGAGGAAGAAAACATTTTTCAGTGGGCAGATCCTTGGATGATTATGATGATGATGAAAATTCACTTGCGTGTTGTGCACAGGACTTTGGAATGATATTAAACAGTTGTAATAAAGTATTAATAATGACCATGTGAGAGTAGAATTAAGGCAGTTGTGTGCAGTATTCCTTGTAAAGCAAATATCTGGTTGATTCATGGTTATAAAAGTAATTTTATTCAGACTTTACATTCTCTGAACCATGCATCATGATACATGCAGGAGAGAGAGAGAGATTAACAAGATGCACACTTTTTCTCATCAATTTATACCATTTATACTATCCTCTACATTTATCTTAGTAATTAAGTAACTTGATTCACAGAATTTTTGTTTTAAATAAAGTTTATTTCATGCCTCTACATGTTTCCTGATGATGAGCACATGGTGCTTGAAACATGTAGAGGTATGAAATAAACTTATTGTAAAACAAAAATTTTGTGCATCAAGTTGGTTGATTACTAAGATAAATATACTGAGATGCACGGTCAGCAAAACATCAAAGAAATATCCTCTGCATGTTTCAAACAAATGATTGTTCATCATCAGGAGGTTATTTCTGTACACGCAGCATACAGTACTTTAACATGCATATGTGGGGTGTCTAACCGCTAACGCGTGTACGGAAATAACCTCCTGATGATGAACAATTATTTTTTTTAAACATGTGAAGGATAGCTTAGTGAGAATAAATTAATAAGAAAAAGTGTGCATCATGTTGGTCTCTCTCAGGTATAATTTGATTCACCTTCACTGTTTGTTAACAGTTGTCATCACGTGTAACAAATTTAGTGTAAAATTTTAAATCCTTACCTTTAGTGACATGCTTGTTGTAGTATTGATGTAAAGTATTGAATGAACCATGCCTGACTGAACACTGCTTTGTGTAGGTGGTGTGTGTTGCAGAAGGTGAGATTGATATTAAAGTAGAAGATATGAAATTGGTACCTACATGTCAAAAAATATATAAAATAAAATCAAGTAGCTGTTTTATTAAATAGTTCATTCTTGCTGTGCCAAAATTGTGAAACTGTGGGTGCTTAATGTAAGGAAACCAGAGAAGGGAGTCAGTTGTATGTAGTGGAAGGAGTTGATCATAGTGTTTTACACAAGATGATGTAGTGGCTACCTTTGCTGCATCTAACTTTGCAGGTACCTGATTGGAATGCCCCTCAAATGTTCGTGATTTTCCTTTGCCCCACCTTGAAAGTATAGGAAAGTAATTTTTCAATAGGCCACAACTGATAACATTTGATATGATATCAAAATTCAATTAGGTGAGAATATTTATTTTATGGGAGGTGAGCATGAAGATATTGCAGAACTGCAGGGTACATATGATCGGGGGTACACACATTTTCCAGATAAATGGTGTTGGGAGCGTCATAAAAATTTGGAAGTTCCAGAAGGGTGATAAGAAGCAACGTCTATTCTTTAGACCCACAAATATTAGGTCCTGCAGTACAATATATAGTCGCTAGGGAGAGTTGGCTTCTGGGGTTTGTACACCCTTGCATGTACCTCGAAATTTGTAGTCTTGTCATAACCTTGTTAGTATCAGTAAATAAGTGATGGAGAATTGCATGTTTGGCCTGTATTTATTTACTAGGTACTTAACAAGGCTGTGAAGTGATTTTCACACAGTATCCACGTTTTGAAGATATATGTGTCTGAAATTTGGCAAATTGTATATCTGTATAGCTGTTCAAGGGTATCGTGGAATTGAAGAGTTTCTTACTATCGCCACAGACATCTGCTTTTGGATGCCATGTTGAATCTGTTCTTACATCCATGCAAGTCATAAAGGCAGATTTTTAAAATTATCGTCCACATTTTTAATGAGGTTTTGAACCACAATTTTGTGTTCGTTTCTTTCATGTTGTGTGTTCCTGCCATGGTTCGGTCATGCTCCCACCAGTTCCATCGTGTAGTCGTGGGTTCGATCCCAGGTCATTCCTTGCGTTATTTGTGGTAGACGAATTCGCACTGGGAGAGGTTTTTCTCCTACTTTGGTTTTCGTGTATCATTATCAGCGTTGCATAGACTTGTTTCATTCATCTATCGCAAATACCACATACGTAATCTTCGCAGTTGTCAGCGTCGTTAAATAAACACCCCCCCCCCCTCTTCATGTATTTGACTGTAGGGACTACGTGCGCGTCGCCACTATATAATACCCAGGAACCTGTTCCTTCAGTTTTTTAAATGTATTACACTAACACAACTCACAGGAATATTGCATTTTCTTTATGTTCAGGGCAACATGTTTCGGCCAGTTTTTATCGCTATCATCGGGTAGTTGCACCGTTTACATAAAAGAGAAAGTGCATGTAGCATATTCAATAGCAAAGTACTTCAAGTATATTCTATGTCCAGATGTTTTCAGCACTCTTAAAACTCTTTCAGTGTTCGTATCTAATGAGTGCGGGACAGAATGTCTGATACGGTGGGCAAAATTGTTACTTATTTTACAGCGCTCCACAGCGGAGTGCCATGGCGTTTAGAGGTTTTGTTGTGGTACCGTGTGGTTTCTAGGTGGTGTGTGCTGTCAAGATATAAGACGGGCACTGAAGGAGAAGAGGCGAATCCTACCCGGACATTCACAGAAAAAAGTATCTCAATTATTACATTCGTTGCCTGAGACGCCACGCGTGGTGTGGCGCCTTGAAATTTGTAGTGGTGCCTTGTATTCTCAAGAGTAATTATGAGGTGTTTGTGTCTACGTTTTTGAAAATCCCACCTCATCATTTATGTGCGACAACTTAATCTGCAAACAATCTGAATGCTAGAGTCATAGTAAGGTTACCATCTTAAGAGTATCTTTGTTCAGTGGTCCTTTGGGGTTCCCTATGTTACTGTGAAGGGGATCGTGGACATTTATAGTGCTGTTAGGCTATGTGAAGTTTGGTTTGTGTGTTGGCCAACCACTGTGCTAGTAGCACACATGGATACCCACATAGTCCTGAACATCTGGGCTGCCTCCTCGTCCTGAGAAATTTGTCGTGCCATGATTTACCGCCTCTTAATGAGTCACATATATCAGTATTTTGAAATTGCTATTTCACGTTATCTGATTAATTTGAGAATTATGTAATTAATAAGGTCTGTGTTGGAAAATAGCTGGTGTGACTAGGTTGTGAATCAGGAGTGCCCCACTTTCCCACGAATCTGAGAGTCATCACAAAATCCTAGGCGCCGTAACGGTAACATGAAGCAAGTTCCATACTGAGGATCAACAAATACCAGGCATCACCATGCAAAATTGTCGTCACAGCGACTTGGCGCGTTGATTTGTGCACCCCTGTTGTAAGTAATGTTTTAGTAATATGTTAGCTGCTGTTCGAGTTGTAGCCTAATGAGAGATTAGCAATCAGGAAGTTTGTGCATATGTGAATGTTTGTCTAGCACCTGTATAGCGAAGTTATTTTATCTGACAACTGTCGCAAGTTACTCTGTCGGTTTGTGTAACGTACAAGAAACACTTGACAGTCAGTGACCACTGTGTTAGGGGTGATGCTTGTCTGTGAGCCGAAGGAAACATTGCAAATGTACCACCTGAATTATTTTTGTTGTGGTGGTCAAAGGTAAAGTTGTCCCTGTGTACACCATGAAGGCATGTAGGGGGAGTGGAGGTATAGTTCCACCCATTCTTAACCTCAGCACAAGATCGAGGTGAGTGGTGAGCCCCAGGCTCGGACCCTTTATTTACATGTGATATTATACTGTTCAGTGCTGCATGTTGTAATTTGAAATGTAGGCTGGACTCTTTCTTAAAACCTAATACAGTTTAAAAGGCATATTTCTTGTATATTGGTAATTCCATTGTCAAATGGAGACCAGCATGGCTAAATTATGTGTGCAAAATTACACATCTACTTTTCTGGCTAATACAGTTTGTTTCCATGATTAGTTGAATGTTAATTTCCAGTTTCTTATATCTGTTTTCAGAACAGATGAATGACATATCTAATTATCAGCACAAAATTCCAAGAATACCATCTAACACTACTGGGTACTCAGGAAGTTTTGTGGTGAAACGCTGGAACTTGTAGCCAACCAACTTCTGCCAGTGCTGAGGTTCATAAATGAAGTTGTACCTCCATTCCCCAATACACCTTCATTGCATGCACATGAATGACTTTGCCTTCGTACCCAGAATGACTCCTGATTTTTGGTTATGAAAGTGTATATATGTGTATGCTTCTCTGTGTATTTATTTCTGGTTATTTCCAGTTTATGTGAGACTTTTACACAGTTTTCTCTTTGTGATGTTTTTATGATAGGACTTAAGTTTCTGAAACTAACCTCACACAGTTTTATAACGCTTCCACAATTAGGTGAATTTGCGAAATGTTGTATAAAATAGGATAAAATAGTCAAACACAACTGTGTTTGACAATTTTATCCTATTTTATATGATTTTAGTACACAACAGGGATGCCCCAACTTAAAATTGCGAAATGTTGTATTTAATACTCATGAATATGTGGCGGGACGTGTCTTGTTGCATTGTAGATAGACTGGTAGGCAGGTTATTGGTGGAAACTTAACTTGTAATATGAATTAAGATTGTGACTTTAATAGAAAACAATCTACTAGTGTATATATTAGTGTCTGAGTCACCATATTATGAAACTAGATTTTGAGTTCATGACATGAAAGAACTTTGATACTATCAAAATATGCCACAAGCGTGCCCTGTTTGCTTTGTATGTTAGTAGAGGGTAATGGGTAAAGTATACCCTATAACATGCCATGAAAGCCCAAAGGGGGCAGAGGTATAGCCACACTCTTTCTTTAACCTTAGTGCTGGCTGGGGTTCGTTGGTTATTGCCATGTTCTGGCCGATTTACTCCCTGGAATGATGTGGTACCTATTGTACACCAAGCACAGTTTGATTTCTGACTGAATTATTGCATTTCATTTGATGAAAGAAGACATTCCCATGCACTGAGATTGATGTTGGACCTTACAGAGGGTTTGATAATGGTGCAGGTCTCTGCAGTGATTTCAAAATTAAGTAAAATAGCCAAGGTCGCAATAATGATATCAAAATTAGTTTAAGACTTTTTGTTATAAGGCAGACGGAGCAGTATTCAGATTGGAGAATTTTAATGTCATAGACTGAGAAATAATTCTGAGGTGTGTCATCCCCGTTTTGTGTAGAAAGACTAACGGTGAGGTAAATATCAGTCATGAAAACACAACTACGGTAGTATGGATTTATGATGATGTTTAATAGCAAAAAAATAACTACATGTTTCGGCCAATAGTGGCCATCTTCAGGTTATTACAATTTTGCTCAAAGAGTATCATATATATGCCTATATTGCGAGGTGATGCTGAGATCTCATCATTGTTACGCGTTACAATCAGTTTATTTAGTGGGAAGT
>Ga0123352_10012856_pt1 | contig 13265 bp, 4 predicted proteins | sample TergutLab28metaG_FD_89700 | JGI IMG/M metagenome (GOLD analysis project Ga0123352, IMG submission 89700) | Labiotermes labralis P1 segment gut microbial communities from Petit-Saut dam, French Guiana - Lab288 P1 | ecosystem: Host-associated > Arthropoda: Insects > Digestive system > Gut ... | reverse complement strand
GGGGGGGTCAGTTCAGTCGACTACTGGCAGTCGAGGAGTGCGGATCAGCGGATAGACCATGGATAGACCATGTTCCGACGTACAGTGCAAGGCTGCTGGCTACCCACTCCATTTGCATCTTTCCTCTTAACTTCCCCTCCCGTGCGTCACCGTGTGCCATCAGGTTCCGAACGGCCTATACCTAATATTCCTGTGAACAGAACGGCTAGAAGACGACCGGGATGGAATATAAGAAATACAGTGGAGGGGAAGATGTAGAAGTGTCGGTCCTTGTGCCTTATTCCGCAGCCACAATAACTACCGGTGTCTAGCAAGCGGTTATGATGATATGAACTGGAAAGGGCCCCGAACTGAAGTTTCTGAAAATGCAGCAGTAAGTTTTGGACTAACCGCAGCGCAGGGAATTCGTAATAACTATACCTTCAGCAAATACGGAAAACCGGGACCGATCAGTTAGCTTAGTGACAACAACAGGCTAGGTGAGCAACGTACAGCTGTCCACAGCCAATGGGTATCTCCTCTCCAATGTCCTCACCGGCTGTACATCTCACTAAGGCCTCCTGTCCAATGAACAGAGCGATTCCTTCCTTAGTGGTCATTTCCACATAGTGCCGAAGACAAGAATGCGTGGACCTATTACCTCCACTCCCTCATACGTCTTCATACCATGGTACTTTATTCATCACTGGGTCATCACTTTCCTCACCTGCGCCGTGCAGCTGTTCCTGCACTTTGCAACCGGAGTCCCTGTGGGGTGTAGGCTTTAACTCGTTCAGTCACGATGAAAATGACCTTCAGTTCTGTGTGCGTCACTCCAACAACATCCAAACATCCGAACAAATGTAGCGTGTTTACTGACGCAATAGATTACTGTTCTGCGTACCTGAGCAGCAGGCTGTCTTAGCTGAACAAAGATGAACGCTTAAAGGCGAGACAATGCCCGCCAGTCCATATATGCACGCCATCAGCTTTTGCATCACTAACCTCCATGCATTCCCAACTCTGTAGTACCAGTGAAGGTGAACTATTTCAACTTCCGGCCGTCTTACACCTCACGGAATCAGCTCTCAGTATTTGGAGTCGAACCGTCAATGGCTTTAAAAAGTTGAGAAAAATCCAGGACTCGAACCCAGTCACCGAGACAACAATATTGGTAGACAAGCAGGAACAAGCAGTTGGGCTCGGAACTGCTATCATAGACACGCCAAGTTTCTTCGTGCGATGATTCTGAAACTTATACCGGTGACAAAACAACCAGGGAGTGAAGCAGACCACATGCAGCCATCCAGTGACTGGGTCAAGAAGCTGTAACTCCACTCCTCCATACGCCTTCACGACGCCGTGCACAGACAACAGTACCTTCACCTTCACAAGTTTCTAGTACCAAAGATCTATTAACATAATATATTATATACTATATTCATAATTATAATATATAGAGTACATTACATTACTTTTGTAAAAGAAGTCCCCTTTAGTACAAATGCTGTCTACACTCAATTTCTGGTATAATTTCAAATCTCCCGTCAAGTCTGTCTGTAATGCTGACATGGCCGCAGTCCAGCAGTCCCCTGTAAACAACGCAGTGTACAAAGAATGTCTCCCCAACAGAAAGAAACCTGCCCCTCCTTCAATGGAATGCACAACAGCGCAGGCCACGCTCATCAACTCTACTCTCACAGTGTGTATGGCAGTGTTTCTCAACCTTTGTAAGACCGCGGCCCGGTAAATCCGTTTTTCATAAGACGAGGGCCCGGTCCCAACAAATTTACTCGTCAGTACCTTTCCAATTTTTTTTTTTAAGTTCATACATTAAACTAACTTACTTACTCCATGGTGCAGAGTCCTTCTTGAGAAGCTAACTGGTTTGCAGCTAGTCAAGAAATTCCCCACATTTCACGGAACCCGAAGGTTCATTACCGCACTTACAAGCGTCCGCCACCTGTTTCTATCCTGGGCCAGCCCAATACAGTCCATATACCTACATCCCACCTCCTGGAGATCCACCCATCTACGCCCAGGTCTCCCTAGTGGTCTCTTTCCCTCCTGTTTCCCCACCAAGACTCCATACACCCCCCTCTCCTCACCCATACGCGCCACATTAAATTAACACAAGTATTAATAATTAATTATGACATAATCATAAAGAGTATTAGTACACTTATGTGTACGGTATGGCATGTTGACAAATATAAAATTACATTTAAATTAGTTACCAATTCCAGAAGAACCTCTCGCGACCCGGTATAATTGAAGCCAGGGCCCGGCGGTTGAGAAACAATGGTGTATGGAACCGGTGGAAAAAAAACACACACACACACTTTAAACCGAAATTCACTGACGTGAAATTCGAGTTGTATTGGTCGGTTTTTCTGCTCCGTATGATGTACGTCTCTGGTTCGAGTTCCAGCCTGTGTTTTCCTCAGTCCCAGCAGTGAATTTGCTGAATAAACTTGTTTGCATCAGAATATTGCATGATACGAACAGTCTTCCGTTTAACGCCGGCATACACCAAATAAATTATATTGTACAGTAACAGGCTCATTCCTTCCATTCATGATCCGCGTCTCAAATATTGAAGAAAAACATTTGCCCTCTCTCCCTACTCTGACCTGCATCTCACACATACTCCATGCAAGTGACTGGTCAGCCTCATGCCCCGGACAATTTGACCCTAGGGAAACAGCCCACAGTATCCATTAAATTGGAGGCTGAATTGCTCGGGTTCAGTCTGGGTATTTTGAAGAAGACTTCTCGTTCCTCTGCCGGGATTCAAACCTCGGACCGTCCAGCCTGTAGCCTAGTCACTATGACGACTGAGCTCCCCCCCCCCCACTAGTCGTCATTTCATTTCCCGTTAGATGCTACAGGCCTACGCCGGAAGTCTTCTGACGTCATTAAACAAACCATGCCAAAAAGAAAAAGACATTGTCTATTGGGATATGTAGAGTAACACACATTTATCGACATTTCGGCCGGCCTTTCTACAAAGTTCCACACTGTCCGATCTCAGAAGAGTACTTTTTTACCAACCATTTTCGCATCCAAGAGCCCCTAAAGTAATTTTACACATTCCGAGGAACCCCTGCCAACGGCAATGTTCACAGGCCAAAAAAAAAGCTGACAGCGGTGAACGCAGTGCCAATCATTACTAATCATCTGCCAACATTTATCTGCATAGAGCTGCTGTAAGCATACAGCAAAGCATTGTTCCTGTCCTGTGCGTTATACAGTTTTTTTTTACAAGTATCAAAATATCGAATCAAAATTAATTTTGCTTAAACATCAAAATAAAGTTCACATCCGAAGTTAACGCGCGGTTTCCTTCCAGTGTTGAGTTTAGGCTTGGTTTTTTTTTTTTTTAATAAGTGGTTATTTCCTGACCGGCTTTTTTTGACATTTGGAATTTTTTTTTTTGAGCGGTATTTCAAAATGTTCATTTATTCCACGATTTCTGGCCGAACCCGTAACGAGTTTTCCACGGAACCCCGGCTGGTAAACACTGGATAACTTCTCATTCCCACTATCTACGCTTCCTCCTACATCCGACGTTATGGCCCGGGTAGAAAAATCCTGAACGGCGTGCATGCGAAATGTCCGCAAGGCCGATAGAGACTTCACAGCGTGACAAACTCGGTAAGACAGTATCTTCAGTCACAGCAGTGACAGCGTCAACAATCGCGGGAAGCAGATAGCGTCGAAACCAACCGTGCTGTGCCCTCGGTCAAGAACTCTTCAAGCCGAGTTCATTCTGCAGGCCGCAGAGGACAATACTGAAGGTCGCTAGCAGAGAATTGTGTGGGAGACGTGGTAACTTGATCTGATACACCTCCACACGTGTCTTGTGTATAATTATTGTTGGTTGGCCGTGTGTATTTTGTAGTTATCTTATGTGTATTTGTTGTACTGTGTGTGCATTTCTGTTTGTTTGTTTGTTTTTTTTTTTACTTTAGATGCCGTGCTGCTTCCTAGAAGTCAGTACTTGGAAGGTCCTGCGACCGGCCATCTCGACACAGGTTTTTCTTCGTTTCCCTGTGACTATAAGCATATGCTGAGATGGTTCCCACGATTCCACGTTGCCACTACATGCTTCTCATGTAGCTTGAATCTACGAGTAGGAGTAACCAATTTCATGTTTTGTTTACATGTAAAATAACCACTGCCACCTGGTAACAACCCAATTGCAGTAAATAAATATATTATAAAATGGGTACTGGGTCTTACTCGGGGGTAAAGTGGGGCCGGAGCGTGCTGCTGACGACTCACCCCCTTCTAGTGCCGCGGTCAGGGAAGAGTAGAGCTATAACTCTACCCACTACCCACCCTCTGGGCCACACCGGGCCTGTAACGGTATCACTTTACCTTTTATGCATTCACATATTCAAGACCAGCAGACTTTCTGACATACACATGTGCAAAATGCGAACATCTTCCTCACACACGGCCCTGTTTCGGCCGTCTGTTACAATGTTAATACCAGCGCTTAGGGAAGGTGAATGTAATAGAGTAACAGTGACAATTATTTAATGTGTCCTGGGATGTGAACCGACATTTCCAAGGAATCTGCAGCATCCGTCTTCGCAGCAGAACTTTCTCTACCTTGAAACTCTGCAAACATAATTGTTACCCGACTTGACGGTGTCAAATCCCAAAGTACACAGTACCCTTTACAGTCAATGTCGTGACGACCTCGCCTCTCATGAGCTCTGACCCTTAAACAGCACGTCATAACAGCGTATGGAGGAACAGAAGTGAAACTCAGCACTACATGGAGGGTAAATTGTCAGTTGCAAACTCCGGCTGGTTTATATCAAGGAAAAAAGTTTTTTCAGTGTTGAATGGACAGTACGGTAATGACCCTAGGGCTGGTCTTAGCGTCATGCTATAGGGCAGACTACTGTCCGTGTCGGGAACCGAAACTCGGCCGTCCAGCACATATTTGGAGCATTACGGCTCGCGACATTATGACTGCCGCAAGGAGGGGAAAGAGGGAGATATTGTGACCGAGAATATACCAGCAGTTCTTTCAAATATATGAATGGGATGGACCTACGTTGCCAACCCTGCACGCGTACCGGTAAAAGGTAAAGTTTCATCCCTGTGCAAGCATAAAAGGAATGGAGGTACAGCTCCACTCCTGCTCAACCTCGGCACTACATAGAGGTCAGTGGTCTAAGTCACGCCTCGGCCGTTTTACCGCCAAGGAACAACCGTGTTACCCCCTGAATAAGGTTGGGTGGGCCCCGGCCAGCCTGAGAGTTGTGGAAAGAACATAACCCTTTATTTTAATCGATGACATCCCGTTGTGTTTGAATACTAAAAATATCTTTAGCCTTCAAATAACCTTTTGTCCCTGCAAGGAACAGAACCACGATCTCTGTACTATAACTCCAAGGTTCAACCAGAGCATGTCATTTGGACACGATTGTCATTCAGGTTACCTCCTCAAAGCTGCCTTACGTAACAACTGACACGATCCTGATATCTTCTCCTGTATCTTGCAAGTGTCTACTACCCAAATTTTCTGACTACATTGTACTTCACTGCACGGTTTTCACTTCTTGTGTATCCTCATAAGTCCCGAATCGTAAAATCGTGATAATATTCTCAAACCATAACACTTTCTTTATACTACATATGCTCGAAATTAAATTTTATGGTGTCAGTAACATTAAATCACCGGCCATGAAAGCCAACAGCACAGGCTGCTAGCCCACAGTTACGTCACGCCCCAACTGCTGCTACAACACACTGCACCCCACCACAAGCCAGTCGGTTTTCTCACCGGTCAGTTGAGAAAGGCAGTTACTTGAACTCGGTCAGGCAGCGACAGTGTATATGCAGAGTCAACAGCAACACTGCACATGAAGCCCTTACCCCAAAACGACTGAGATGAAGGATGCGGCTATCAGCGTAACACAAGCAGCCGTAGATGACTTCCTGGATTTATTGACCCTCGGAGATGAAGGCTGTACTTTCCTGCCGAAACGTCCAGATCTGACGCAACGTCATATACCAGAACGGAAATCTCCAAGGAGAGATGACCTTCACGTGAGTGACTCACACAAAGTTACACCGACATGGTGACGCCATCGAACCACATTTTACACAACTCGCTAGATTGTTTTAACAAAGAATGAGACGAAGGAAGGAGTGCAACGCGTCAGTTTAGCTGACGGCTGGAAGACGGTGCACTGGATTATCATTAATACAGTTCAGGTTCTGTAAACTGGGAGAATGTGACATTACACGTCTTTTGCACTAGTTACCGAAGTAGTGCTACCAGATGGCCCATCTCGTAAATAACAAATATCGCTTTATGCATTAGATTCCAACTAATAGACGAACCAGACACAGAGGACGAAAGAAAATGTGACTCTGGCAAAAGAACGACTCCATACGACAGAAGTAATTCCACGGACTAGAGGAACGACCGCTGAAAATTCAAGGAAACATTTTCACAGGGCTGAAGACTGGGTAAGGGTTAATGTTTGTGGAAGTTTTGTAATAGACTGTATTTTACGGAATAGAGAGCTGTTAGCTAGCTGCCCAATTCCCGTGAAGCAGGACCACCTTTTAGAGGCAGTTCGCGAAGGCTTACACAACGTATCCGCTGGTACCCTGTGCGGATATGTTGGAGGATCACTCCGCAGGATGAGCCACAGTGTGGCAACCACTTAACATAGCTGAAGATAGTACACAGAGACTCAAAACAAGCTTCATGTTGTCAATAAGCCAAACTGTGGTAATCCTTAACACATATGCAGATAAGGTAGAAAGACTCCGTGCTGTCAATGAGCCACACAGTGATTTGAATATAGTGCACTGAGATTCAAAACAAACTTAGTGTTGTAAATAAGCCACACTCTGGTAATCACTCAACGCATTTGAAGATAGCGAAGAAAGGCTCAGTGCTGTCAATGAGCCACACTGTGGTAACCACTTAACACATTTGAAGACAGCGCAGAAAGGCTCAGTGCTGTCAATAAGCCAAACTGTGGTAACAACTTAACACATTTGAAGACAGCGCAGAAAGGCTCAGTGCTGTCAATGAGCCACACTGTGGTAACCACTTAACACATTTGAAGACAGCGCAGAAAGGCTCAGTGCTGTCAATAAGCCACACTGTGGTAACCACTTAACACATTTGAAGACAGCGCAGAAAGGCTCAGTGCTGTCAATGAGCCACAATGTGGTAACCACTTAACACATTTGAAGACAGCGCAGAAAGGCTCAGTGTTGTCAATTAGCCAAACTGTGGTAACCACTTAACACATTTGAAGACAGCGCAGAAAGGCTCAGTGCTGTCAATGAGCCACACTGTGGTAACAACTTAACACATTTGAAGACAGCGCAGAAAGGCTCAGTGCTGTCAATGAGCCACAATGTGGTAACCACTTAACACATTTGAAGATAGCGCAGAGAGACTCAGTTCTGTCAATGAGCCACACTGTGGTGACCACTTAACGCATTTGAAGATAGCGCATAGAGACTCAGTGCTGTCAATGATCCACACTGTGCTAACCACTTAACACATTTTAAGATAGTTCAGAGAGACTCAGTGCTGTCAATACGCCACACTGTGCTAACCACTTAACACATTTGAAGATAGCGCAGATAGACTCAGTGTTGTCAATGAGCCACACTGTGCTATCCACTTAACACATTTTAAGATAGTTCAGACAGACTCAGTACTGTCAATACGCCACAATGTGCTAACCACTTAACACATTTGACGACAGCGCGGAGAGATTCAGAACAAGCTTATTGCTGTCAATACGATCTCTAACCAAAAGTCGCCGCGTATCGGTCAGCCCACCATTTCTTATACGAGTTCCCACGTAAAATCCTCGCCCGGAGTGACAGCGATCCTGGTGTAATTTTTCGTGCCTGTCACCTGCTCTCTACATACAGTCCAGAACAGAACCTCAAACAGGCCTCAACAGCTTCATTCTACATCCTTCCAAATTTATCACTCACAAATTACATACCATCCGACGTTGTATGGTACTAGTTGAAAACAAAAATGGTTAAATAACCTAGAAAAGTAACACGGCCATAGGATACAGATTAATAACATTAGTATTAGTTGCAATCCCAGAACTGTTCTGAGGATGTAATGCACACTTCAATGAATTAAAAGAATGTAAAGAAATCTTTGTATAAAAAGACGCCAAATGAAAGATTTGGTATCGTTTCAGGGCAAGCTGGAAACCTGCACAACGTCCTGAAATTGCACCATTTGATTATGATGAAGAAAATTACAGGTGTTTTGTATGTTCCACGTTCCGTGCATTAATTAGATGTAGGAATTTTTTTTTGAAATGACCAACAAATGCACTTGGATGTATGAATGTAATTACATTACAGAGTAACCGCCATGTTTCTACTCGCGTGCCCATCTTCAGGGTGGTGAGAACAAGAATACTAATACATTTATGCGTCGAAATCTTTCCATATTTAAAAATCGTATAATTTTGGTTTAAAAATTATTGTGTAAATTGTATAATTCGATAACTATACTATTTAAATAGTAATTTAAACAGTCATTTTTTGTTATTATTTAAAGAGTGATTTTTTAACGAAAAATTTTACGATTTTTAACTGTGGATTGATTTCGACACATTACAATTGTATTTGTATTCTTGTTCTCACCACCCTGAAGATGGCCACATGAATGGCCGAAACATGTTGGTGAGCACTACGTCATGAAATTACATTCTTATATCCAAGTGGATCTGTTGGTGTGTTTAAAAAAAAATATACAAAATTACACGTGGTTCCCGTAAAGCAGAAATGTCACGGTTCTGTTCCTATTAACGTCAAAGACCGGTCAGCCACATGGCGCACATGAACAGTGTGGAAAATGTACAATTGCCACACAGAAAACGAAAAAGCCACGAAAATATTAAATATACACAAAGTGACGAAATTCTTCACAGTTCAGGATATATTTCAAGTGACAGAAATCAAGCAAAAAAAAAAACAGATTTGGTGTAAAGAAAATCTGCGACGTCCAGTCCAAGGGTTATATTCACGGGTACGAAACTTATACTTAAAGTGACGAAAATCTGAAACAAAGTGACGAAAATCTGAAACAAGGTGACGAAAATCTGAAACAAGGTGACGAAAATCTGAAACAAAGTGACGAAAATCTGAAACAAGGTGACGAAAATCTGAAACTGACGAAAATCTGAAACAAAGTGACGAAAATCTGAAACAAAATGACGAAAATCTGAAACAAAGTGACGAAAATCTGAAACAAAGTGGAGAAAATCTGAAACAAGGTGACGAAAACCTGAAACAAAGTGACGAAAATCTGGTATGTCCTGTCCGCAAGTTATATTGAAAGTCATTATACAAAAATTTTTTACATTCTTTTAATTCACTGAAGTGTGCATTACATCCTCAGAACAGTTCTGGGATTGCAAACTAATATTAATGTTATTAATCTGTATCTTATGGCCGTGTTACTTTTCTAGGTTATTTAACCATTTTTGTTTTCAACTAGTACCATACAACGTCGGATGGTATGTAATTTGTGAGTGATAAATTGGGAAGGGTGTAGAATGAAGCTGTTGAGGCCTGTTTGAGGTTCTGTTCTGGGCTGTGTGTAGAGAGCAGGTGACAGTCACGAAAAATTACATCAGGATCGCTGTCAGTCCGCAAGTTATATTGAAAGTGAAGATATCTAAGACATCCAGTTCGCGGGTTACAGTTAAAGTGACAGGATTCTCAAACACCAACACGTCAAATACGAAACGACGAAAACAAACCATTCCACGACGGCAAAAATCGTGTTTCATTTAAGGTTAACATGTTTTGATTTCACAATAAATTATACAGGAGCTACCGATTAACACACAAACCACATTCACATTTGTTTTCAATCAGCATTCTGAAAGAAGTGTCAGCAAATTCACATACGCTCTCGCACTATGTGAGTACGATATATTAAGTCATCTCGCCTGATAAACAGTTGTGATTTTCTGGTGACACAATGAAAAGCAGCATCGAATTACGGAGTATAAACCGAAAAACTTAGTTCAAGTGGTAGTGCTAATCGCAGCCGGAAATGGACTCTCTTGAAAACTGTCACAGTTTTCCTCAGTCCCTCCAGGAAATTGGTGTAGTAGCACCTTAAATCAGGCTACGATCGCTGCCTTCCGCGTATGATCCAGTTCTTCATTCTTTATCGACCTTACATGGCCGGAGAAACCGACAAAACTCTGAAGGAAACAAGAGTACAATATGAAGCAAGAGTGCTATACTGGGGCGTCAGTTACGAGATTCATTAATGCCGAAACGTCGAGCAACTATTAATGCGTTCTCTGTGTATTGTTGAGCTATATGTCACTGCCAACAATCCAAAAATATTGCATGTTAAGCAACATAGCTTCTATGCTGAATCTATGTCGCCGGCAACACTAAGACATGCTTAGTTATAGTTAGATCTTCGAGTAAAAGTCGGATATTTTTTTCCGATTTTAACGAAACCTGGATTTTCAAGACAGATTTTCACAGAAGTCCCCAACACCATATTTCACGGAAATCGTCCCAGTGGAGGCGACGCTGAAACATGCGGACGGACGGACGCTTGTCGCGAATATGCGAACGCTCCTGACAGTTAATAAGTGTTAATCGGTTTCGTACACACGCCTAATTCAAAGACTTACACATATCGAATATCAGTTATACACTCTCTTGCCGATTTAAATAATACTTTTCTTTATTTATAAGTATTTCTTCCTAACTGTACACAGACCTGACTCGCGCCAATGCTGCCACACTTCCCATTAATCAATGGAAACTGTTTTACATTTATTGACCCACTTTCCCTCCTTAATCGGTTAAAAACTTGTGTCATCAACATGTTGTGGGCGAGCACCAATGTCAACTTTTGAATCACGCGACAGATTTTCACTAAACTCGGTATGAACATTACACACCGTAACCAATCCCAACGCAACTCTCCTTTCCTACAATCAATAACAATAAAATGGCAGACGCACGAACCTGTAAACTGATAAACAGAGTTTTCAAGTTCAAAAGGCAAGCAAGCGTCTTCCATCCGATACGGTAGAAACACCAGGATCCAGCACCATGGAGCTGTGAGGTCTGGGTGCACGACTGATCCTTACTCAGGATTTTCTCTCTAAGTTTAGTCTCAGCCAAGACAGATCAGTACGACATTTTCGCAATCCCACCACAATATACGCCACGAACAACTTCACTATGCGTTCTGCTGCGTCCAACTTTCTAAACCAAGTAACGCGAAGCTACACAGCCTAAATATTTCACACAACATAAACAAATTACGGCTATCGGAGATAGCAGCACTGCACAATTACGAGATGGGCGTTAGTAACTAAGAAAATTGGGGTCGTTTAACAAATACCTTTCCCGTAGCTTTCTTGTATCTCAGTGTCGCTTGCCGGATGAGGTCTCGAACCAAGATCTCTCCATCTCCGCAGGGCACAACAACTCGCACCGAGCCGAAGCAGACAGTGACCTTCATAGCAGCTACATAAAGTATCCATCAAATTATGACGTGCGTATCTAATTTTTCCTCCAAGGGTGTCTTCTATGTGGTGACCAGAACAAGACACACACGGAAAAGCTGCACATTATCAATTTTTTCCAAAGCAATCACACACTCACTATCACAAATATTCACTAAACAAATGTTGACATACATCAACCGTCACTGCGACTTTCAAGACATCATGCACTCACATAAACTCTACTAGAAACAAAAACGTGTTTGTACGAAAGCATTTCATTCATAAAGACGTATCTGGCGACCGTTTTGGATCCACTTCAAACGGACACCTCAATTAAAACACTCAACACCACACCATTTAGAAACAATACGTTAACTAGCTGATAATCAATGAACGTAATAAGCAGTAATATTCCTTAAATCACTTCACACCTCCACGGTTCAGGAAAGTAAACAATCTTACACACCACCTGGTGAATATCTTCTATATGCCACTTGTTTCTTAACTGCTAAAAGTATGTGAAACATAACTTACGTTCTTACAGTGCTGTTACCTTAACTTTTCATCTTACGGAATGTTTTATGACCGATAAATATATCTTGTTTATAAAACGCACACGCGTTACAGAGTGTTATTGTTTTCCCCGCGATACGAAAACAACCAAACTACGGCACTGCGCTTTGCCTCCATCGCGTTGACTGTCCAGGCAACTTTTCCGAAGCGGTTTCCCCCCACTTCACGTCTCCAACCCCGCGCTACTCATACACCAATGGAAGCCAGTCCCGACGTTCGAGTAGCGTTGCTATGGAACCCAGATGTGTGCTTACCTGTCGCACAGGAATGTAACGTAGCAGATGTGACCATGACTGCCATCTGTAGGAAATAATTTCATATGATTACACTGAAGTCGCATGGGATCAGTTGATACGATTGTTGACGATTCGACCAGCTATCATCCAGCTGTGCTCCTCGGTCGCTATTCTTATTGCGTGACAATCGCAAGGGTAGGACTCAAGCCTTTTATAACGTGACGCTTTGATACGTCGGGAACTTCTTGCCCGACGACACAGCGTCACATCCCAAAGGTCTTGAAAATTCGGCACCACCGTTGTGAGAATCTCAAAACGCCTGTTACGCAATCGATGTACCTATATACCACGTAATTAAAGGTGCGACTGAAATTCAGGTATGAAAATCTGTGCTCACAAAAGTGGGACAATTCTTTCGACATTCCTCTTAAATTTACAACTCAAAAACCATGAGATGGAAAGTGAAAATGGCAAACTAAAAATCTCGTTCGTTGCAACAGCTGTCAGAAAAAGAAAAGTGTTTAATTTTCCACAGTTCATTCTTCACAAAACTTACATACCTTGTGTTATAGACTACAGTCTCAGCCATTTAAGCCCACAACTCGCTCTACGTTACAGATGTCCGTCTTATGCAGTGCTTCGTGACGCACCACCGTGATCTTATTAAGCGGCCTGTAAAATTGGTTTTCGTCTTGCTGCAAGAAGCATTCGAAACGGAGATTGCAACAGAAATACTAACTAAATGTAACCATAGTGCAACACGAAAGGGAATTCACAATTTCTTGGAAAACACAGTTCGGCAAAGCCTTTGGTAGAATAAAAGGTAAGGTAGTTTCTGGCTACAGATACAGAGGTCCCGGGTTCGATCCCCGGCACTACCAGATTTTCTGAGTAGTAGTGGGTCTGGAACGGGGTCCACTCAGCCTCGTGAGCCTCGTGAGGTCAATTGAGG
>Ga0123352_10012854_pt1 | contig 13267 bp, 9 predicted proteins | sample TergutLab28metaG_FD_89700 | JGI IMG/M metagenome (GOLD analysis project Ga0123352, IMG submission 89700) | Labiotermes labralis P1 segment gut microbial communities from Petit-Saut dam, French Guiana - Lab288 P1 | ecosystem: Host-associated > Arthropoda: Insects > Digestive system > Gut ... | reverse complement strand
GGGGCTACCGCTCTCAGATCCCCGTTCTCTCTGTCCTATGTCCTCAACTGAATTTTTTGAACCCCCCCCCCCGAACAAAATTCATGGGTACGCTACTGTTACCCAGTATAACTACAAAATATTGCCTTCAATAGCGCCATAAAATTTGTAGCTATCTCTCATCATTTAGTGATAAGGTATGAATTATTATCTTCATATTTGTTATATTCCTTATAATAATTTCTGTGATTACAAACATACTGTGTATTATAGGTTATGTCCAATATGATAATCGTCATGGCATACTGTATTGACGGATTATTTTCTTTAGAATCTATAAAAAAGTAATGACAAATTTAAAATATATTCTACCCGAAACTACATGCTATTTGAAGAATAAAAAACGAACTATATGCCACTTGTTATTTTACTGTACTTCTTATAGGCTCAACATATTTCGGGCACTGCTATTCCCATCATCAGGAGCTCGCCACTATGATGTTGGTTACCACACTGGTCTATCATTCTTGGTTTGCTGTATGTTGGAGGTTAGGTGCGGTTAGGCTGGAGTAGTGTCCACGCTGCAGGCTAAAGCACGACTGCAGCCTGCTGCCCTTCACCTGACCGCCGACCACCGGCAACCAAGGCATTACACACCATATGTGGCAGTAACACAAGTATAGTCTCGAGCTGCTGATGATGGGCATATAAGTGCCCGAAACATGTCGAGCAGATTATAAGTGCAATAAATCTTTCAGTAGCATACAGATGGTTTTCTTCTCCACTCATTAAAATTATTATCTGATAACTGAATTACAACAATACATAGAGGAACAATTTTTGTTTTTCCATTGAAATCATGGTTACGCGAACGCGCCAAAATTTTCCTTACACGTAAATTTTTGTCTTGTTAAGAAACGTCTACTCTAAACTTTAGACACTTTGAATTTTTGTTACTTGTCTCTGGTGATCGTCACTCTCATTGCAGACTCTAAAACAGTCATATTCTTCGTACTAAAAAATTAAGAATTTCTTAACGAGATTTCAGTTTCTTGCAGCTGTGTTACGAATATTCAAGTGTTCTGAGAAATTACCCAAGGTCGACCGATAAATATTGCACTTTTTTATAACCTTGTTTAGTGATTTCATGTTCGAAGTCAGTCAGTAAACAGAACTCTCTTGGGACTCCTTGACTCTTCGCTCCTTTCGAGAGACACGAAGTACTTAAACGTCAACAAGAAGTCGGTGTAGCGACTCTGGTACGGGTTGAGAGAAACAGGGTTCAAGTCCGGGTAGGGTCGAAAGATATTTTCTTGTCCAACACGTCCAGACCGACCCTACAGCCGACACAGATTCCTAGCGCAAGAAGAGCGCGATGTCTTTCGCTCGGTATTGAAACGGTCGGAACGTGACTGTGGCTACGCCCTTCTATCAAGTTCCGAGGTTAAAAATGAGTGGAGGTAACCTTTCTAGGCGCTTTCACATAAATGTCGAAATATGACAATTATTTTCGCCATGTACGTCCTTCCGCCTGCACGTATAAGCGCGTCTGCTAAGGAACAGACCTTCGTGAAATTTGACAATGGAGACTTTCAGGAAAACTTCTCCAGAAACTCCATATGTGGTTAAAATTGGGTACAAATATCTGGCAATCTTCATTAAGGCCTGAATGTTTTTCATGCGGATGACAGCGAAATATGAAACGCAGCAATACGTAAATGATGCTGCTCTGATTCCATGACAACGCTTTCAGTATTTATTATATTGTTGAAGTCGACGTATGAAAATTAGCAGAACAAGAAAAAGACAATATTTTTGTTTCCACGACCAAAAATTATTAAATGAACTCGTCACAAAATTGCTTTATATTTACAGTGCTTACGTCGCTTACCTTTTACTTGTATCTGCACGATTTACTTCATTACGACTTTTTCACGGTTTCCTGCTTCAGTCACTTTTCATTAGGTCAGAAAAGCCTACCCGATGGACATTCATTCTATGTTCATTTCTTAGAACAGGAATCTTCAAACGTTTTTGCCAGCGTTTCACTCAATGAAATTGAAAAATTTTATTTCGCCTCAGATTTTTTTCATATTGCAGTACGATAGCTGAAATTGGAAAGACAGTGGTTATGGGATATTATATAATATTGTCAATAGTGTTATGTGGCAGTAAATATGTTGCAATGGCAAAGTTAAAGAGCACCCTTGTACAGGCACTGAGACTCTGTGCAGGTCGTACGGCCCACAAGAGGCGTAGAGGTATAGATCTACTCTTTCTTGACCACGGAGCTAGAAGGGGGTGAGAGGTTAGCGTCACGACCCGGCCGCTCGTTACCCCCAGGAACGAACCGGTACCCATTGTACAGGAGGCTGGGTGGGACCCAGGGCCGGTCTGGACGGGTGTGGAAACTCTCACCCCCTCCCACCGGAATTCGATCCCCGGACAGTCCAGCCCGTAGCCAGTCTCTATACCGATTGAGCTACCCGGCCTGCATAAATATGTTGTGGTTGTGTTTTATTTTGCTAAATTATTATTCTCTTCTTTTTTATATTTGTTAAGATACAATAGCCGTAAACAATGGTTGGCCTACCAGTGGTGGTATTGTACCACAGTTTTAGAATCGTGCTTTATAAGCTTAGAGGCTAGCAATGATCACAAACACCAGTTTGTGTCCTTGGATTGTGACGGGTGTTCTCAGAACTTGCAGATTGATTCTTCGAATAGTGCTTACCATTGGAAAAGACAGATTCTATAAAAATCAAACTGATCTCTAATTTTCATGGATACTTCTAGAAGAAATTAATCAAAATTCGCCTAAGGCTTTTTTTGGGGGTTGAAATATATGGTTGTGTTAACAATAGGGTGTAATATTCCTGTTATAAATTTTATGTACATCTCGCAGAGAAAGCAAAATAACACTTCAAATATTTGCGTACCTGCCTATTAAAATACGTGTAATATACACATCCATAACGCAATATGCACAGAAAATAGTTTTTCGGATTTCAGCTTCTATAAACACCACCTCTTACTGTGAAGAGAGAGAAAACCAACAAGATGCAGCAATCAGATGTTTATTATCAACTTCTGTCTCAACATGTTTCGGGCATCATTATGCCCATCTTCAGGAGAACAAATACCGTGTGTTACTGCATATGGTGTACTGCGCTGGTTCTGTTGGATGTGGTTGGTAGCGGTTGTGGGGCGCTGCATTGTAGGATGCGAGCACTGCTCGCATCCTACAATGTTGAGACAGAAGTTGATAATAAACATCTGATTGTTGCATCTTGTTGGTTTTCTTTCTCTTCACACTTTGCTCACAATGAACGGTCACAGGAACCTAAAACCACCTCTTACCTTACATTTTATGCAGTCTTGTATGGGCCTGTTTCTGACCTCTTGATTTGGAGTGTCGTAGAGGTCATTCTTACACTGTTTTTGTTTCTGTCGAAGAAAGAGAAAATACGAACTAGAACTATATCAAGGTCAAGAATCTTATGGTTTCCTCATCCTCAACCAGACCTGCAAAACAGCCTTTTGAATTCCGAAGAATTTACAGTTAAAAAACCGCGTTTGTATGCAGCATATAAGTACTTAAGTAATTTAAGCTTTGGGACAAAAACACATTGCGGTTACCTACATTCTTTCTGTTTTTCTTCCTTTTTCTTTCTCTCTTTCCTCTTATATTTTAGTATTCCCTCTTTATTTATTTTTGTCTATTAAATTCCTTTTGTTTTTGGCTTTTTATTTTCTTTTGCAAAGGGAGTTACAGTTCCCGAATATAAACAAAACTTTTTTCTACAGGTATGTGTATGGACGGTCGGTTTGGCTTGTGAGGATTTTCTGTTAGGAGTCATATTACATTCCTTACGTGAAGGAGATTCTTCCTACCTTGCCAGAACAAAATTATGGATATCTCTGTGTTTTGAATAATAACACCTAGATGTTAAATGTTGCGTTACACAACTTGCCGTATGCATGATCCCTTGCTTGTAAATTTGTGTTTTGTATAGCTAATAGGTGGGTAATTTGTTTTTGTCGGATTGTTAATAAACTATTCTTGGAAATAATTTCACTCAGTTCATGGTTGTCTGTTTTGTTTTGGTGTCACGACTTACACCACCGTCCTCAGGCGTCTGAATACGGTCAGGCTTCGTGTTCCTTCAGTGCAGCCAAGTGCTGAAAAGGCACTTTTTGTGGCATACTTAGAAGTGATATTTGATTAAGCTAATCGAATTTTTGTTTCCAATATAGTTTCAATTTGGAAACCCATTTTGTAGTCGTTACGACAGGTTTGTACCTCTTGGCTACAGAGAAGAACATTTCTAAAGATAATTATATAAGCTTACCAAGACAGCAGCCAGCAATACCAGTTACATTCATTACTGTGATGATAGAACAATAATAGGCTTGGAATCTTGATTTTCTTAATTGAATCCACATGTATCAATATACGTAATCATAATCTTTGACTTATAAGCTATGCTATAGCTTTCTTTTGTGATGTGTCATAAAACAACAGAATTGAAAGTATCTATCAACGTTAGTATTATCACGCTATCATCGCTATCATCATAATCACCATCACCATCATAATTAACTTTGCGATTATAGACATGAGCTATGACATGTTACACGTAACTTTTATAGGTATATTGTGTTAGACATTAATCATTGTCTGAAGTACCATTGCTAGGGGCCAGCATGTCGTTTCCTGCTTAGACTTTAAGTGATTCTTTGCCACGTTTGTGATATGTTTATTAATTTACTTACTATTACTATTATTATTATTATGTACATATTTTGTTACATATGTATGTGCTGATAAGTCCTTAGCCCGACCAGGAAGGAAACAAGCTCGGTAACATGTCAGGGACGCGCGCTATTTCAACAAAATCGAGACGCTAGCTGTCATCAAATTTCTTTTCATCCAAGACAAAGCGCCGAAGGAAATTCACACCATTCTGACAGAAACATTATCTTGTTTCCTGTAGCAAAGTTAAAATCTTTCAAATTAATGTCAACCTATTGTATTAAAATAAGAATAATCCGACAGACTTAATGCTGTGTGTAGGAAATGTGCCTCAGACAATGACTAGTTTTTAATTTAACAAGCATATAATGTCACAAAAAGTTACGGAACGGTCAGACTTAACATCACGTTTCTAAATCCCCCACGTATGAACTGTGACTTAGCCTGCGTGCGGGTGTCCCAAGTTCCGTACGTAGCAGCGGCTTGCGTCCTACCCTCTGCTTTAATGTTCTCTTTGTCTTCATCTATTAGTTTTACATCAAAACCTCCAGTGTCCCTAGTTTTTTGTTTCAAGTTTTTCGGTCGTTGTTAGGGTAATATTTGAGACTCCTACTATGTACAAAGCTACGCTAGAGATTATTTTTATTATTATTCATAAAGCAATTACCATACAGGGACATGGAAGGAAGCTGATAATACAGATGGTGTGTGATGTCACGATCTCTACTTTCCGTAACATGAATTTAATGGCTCTAAAAAGTGTAGTTTTTTCTTGCAGTTCAACAATTTCTATATGAGTGTAAGTAAGGTATCGAAAAAGAAAGAATTTTACGTAGATATTTATTTACAAGAATAGTGTAATGATGTTATGGTTGTATTACTCAATTGTATCTCATTTTATGAAAGGCCATGTTGTTTGTCCGGCACTTCTTGTCCTTTCGTATTATGAAAATCAGTCAGTAATTTACCCTGAAGTATTCCTGAAATTCAAACTTTCAGTCAAGGACCCTCTGCCCTGCAGGGACCTTTCATTCTCCACATGTTGCTGGCCTCGGTTCAACAGTACGAAAGTGAATACTTCTACGGTTGTAATAAATTAAAAACCTTCCCGTCCTGTGCAATGGTTAGAATTCAACTCCCAAAATAATTGAAATGCTTAGCACTTCATTTTTATACACAGAACTTACAAGTACTGTGCTCCAGTCTTCGCTGTTCCTGTGCAGATGAACAGAGCTAGAACACTGAATTCGGGTAGACAACACTCGGTTTCGTAACCGGGCAGGCTCGGGTTCTAACACCTCTCCGAAGCCAGATTACCCTAACCAATGCCACACTTCATCTTTCTTTCTTTGTTTCTGTAGCAAAGTGTCAGGGTTTTAGTACAAACTAGTGTACGGCCACTTTCATTTACATCTTATGCATTTTCCCTGCCTTTGACATACCCAGAACTGGATACTCCTTTGGCCGAACTAAACTATTTGATGTATTAGTAAAATAGCCAATAATAAATGAGTATGTAATATTAGAAAGGACAGTGACACCAAAATTTACGTCGTTTGTTGTTTGTTATTTCGGCCTTTTGGAACAGCAATTGTCAGACAATTTCAACATAAAACAAGGAAGATAATTTAAATAGAGTCCGGTAGAAGAATGATGCTGACAGCTGATATCTCAAATTGAAAATATATGTCGAAACTAGGCGAAAGTGATGATTTTACTTTAAAATATTAAAATATTATTAATGTTTTTTTTTGACGTTTTGCTGACCGTGCATCTCAGTATATTTATCTCAGTAATTAACCAACTTGATGCACAAAATTTTTGTTTTACAATAAGTGTATTTCATGCCTCTACATGTTTCGAGCACGTGTGCTCATCATCAGGAGGTCAAAATTGCATTACACAGCCTCTGGTATCATCACACATATAGGTGTGATGATGTGTGATTTAATTTGGTTAATTACTCACATTATACTGAGATGCACGGTCAGCAAAACATCAGGAAAAAAAAAGAGAATGATATGCTAGCTTCCCTGGAAGGACTCTGCTTCATGGAGTTAGTTAGTTGGTTAGTTGGCAGTCTGAGACAATAAAAGTAATGAATACATTTTTTTGTGTTTTGGTAACAACAGATGCTTACAGAAGAACAGAACTAATGAAATGTTTCTGTAAGCAGTTGTAGAACTTTTATAAAATAACAAAATATGAAAATGGAAACAATAAAGTTGTTCTGTCTGTGTCAAATTAAAATGCTGAAGATGATTACAAGGGGAATGAGCCAGGAGTTGAATCTAGGTTATTGTTGAAAACGATAAGGTTGTTGTTTTTTATGTTGTTTCTGTTATCGTCCTCGTCGTCGAAGAAAATAATGTTTAAGTCAAAAATGAATCGGATCTAGGGAAAGGTCTGGTTCCCAAGGTTCATCTTGTCTTATACCTATTCACCGGTACTAATCACGAACGTATCAAGAAATTGTTGACTTTTGTAAGTTCTAGGGCCGAAATCGTTCCTCCTACAGGAGCGAAACAACGGAAATATTTGAGTAAATTGGATCATATTTCAGCTTAACTGCTGTAATTAATACAGGGTCATTCACAAGTTGTGGGCGTAATTGGAGGCGATTATTTCCTTGTTCTTTGTGATAAAAGGTCCCTTTCAACATGGATCCCGTTATCAATGGTTATGTTGCTATGGGTGTGTTTTATTTCACATAAATACACCCCTGTGACTGGCGCGTACACATTGTGTAAACTGAGAAAAGTTCAATTCTGAGCTCCCCTGATTTATTATGCAGCGTATAGTGGTAATTCCTTACTGACGTTTCGGAAGTAACCATTAGACTCACCTTTAAGTATTTCTTAACCATTAAAGATGCGACCGGTAAGTTGTACCGAAACGTCGGTAAGGAATTATCACTACTCGCTGCGTAATAACACAGAAGGGCGCAGATCTCGTCTACTTTCGCGGCGGATGCCAGAAATCACGCATGGAACATTTTGTTTCTACGACTGAAGAGCGTGCTATGTCAACCTGTTTCATACGTGGACCTTACAGGTGCACGAGCGCTGTTCACAAAAGAGCGACGAGGTGCATTTCGGCTGCGGTTCGAATTTTCAACAAATTTCTTTAAACACAGATTAGTGTAAGTGAAATGTTATGTATTACATGAAGTGATATTTAGACATTTATCAGTAAAATGTTATTTCACTGTCTTGTGCTATGTATTTTCAATACTAATTACTTTAATAGTAATCATCAAGCAGGCATAGCCCCGTGACTGATCAGTTGGATACATGTTTAAATCAACTGTATTGATTACAAAGACCTAGATGATTTCCTGCCGTTAGAACTATAATTCACGGATCACCCTGTATTCAGAAGCTGTTATCGAATGTTCTAAAAATCCTGCTTTATGAAAGATGCATTATCCTTTTTGAAATGATACTTTATGTTTTAAACGATTTCTTAAATTTACTCTAGTCAGCCGTTACTGTAACGTACATATTTTTCCATTTATGACCCGACATATTAAATACTTTCGAGGATTGTCCTTCTTGAGAAGCTGAACCTTACGCAGTTACATTCCTTTATAGAATACACAAATTTGTTATAGTTTTTCATGGACGCTTACCACTGGAATATATTCTGAACCAGGGGTGCACAGTGCCCTGGCGTTAAATCGCCTGGGAAAATTAATTGTTGTTAATTGGTATCTAATATTTGTGGATCCTCGGTGTGCAACTTTCTTTGTGTAACCATTCTGGCACCCATAATATTTAAGCGGTCTTGAAGTTTTGGAAAATTTGTGAACCCCTCCCCCCACACTGAACCACAAAAATCCATTCTGCTTTCAGCATATTTCACAAGTTCAGTGTTATCACGCGCCCTCCACCTAGACACCCCGACTAGGTTTGTTTTATTTGGGTTGTCCAAATACATATTCAGCAATACCTGCTCATATATGATTATGCCACTAACCTGCTACCAAATGAAGGTTCTGTAACGAATTTCTGGACATGTATGGCTCATAAACCGCATATAAACAAATTTCCTTGGCTCATAAATTTTCTACGACCCTGACTGCATAAAGCGCAATGTGCAGTTGGATCTTTATGACACTTCAAATGCAGAAATGCTTTATCACATATGCGCCAGCATACGGCGCAGTCTGCAGTTACGTGGCCTACTGTATACTTCACAAGTTAGTACGGAGAGAGGGAGAGAGAGGCAGATTTAAACTACACAACTTGAGCAAATATATTGCCTTTAAAAGAGAATTGTGTTGCAAGGCGAAAAATATTTCCCGCTAAAAGCTTTAAATGTATTAAATTCTGTGTTGTATACAAAGACAAGTACTGTAGCAACTATAGAAGCATATTTTGTAGTGTATTTTGAAACTTTATGCAAAGTAGAAAGTATGGGCTGTCTTTATACATAGTTTGCAGAAGTTGTTAGCATCTCCAGTGTGTATATATTTAGGTATTCATGAGATTCCGATTCGTTGATTAATAATAGTCAAGATATACTTACTTACTCCATGGTGTAGAGTCCTTCTTGAGAAGCTAACTGGTTTGCAGCTAGTCAAGAAATTCCCCGCATTTCATGGAACCCGAAAGTTCATTACCGCACTCACAAGCGTCCGCCACCTGTCCCTATCCTGGACCAGCCCAATCCAGTCCATATAACCAAATCCCACCTCCTGGAGATCCGTCCTAATATTATCCACCCATCTACGCCTAGGTCTCCCCAGTGGTCTCTTTCCCTCCGGTTTCCACACCAAGACCCTATACACCCCCTCTCCTCACCCATACACGCCACATGCCCAGCCCATCTCATTATCATAGTCAAGATATAGACTTAAAAATGTTTGACCAAAAGCAACGTTAACGCCTCAATGACACTGCGGTTTAAGTTAAGACTACTGGCCAGGATGGAGAGGTTTTAATTTATACAGTTCTTCAATGTATCCACATCCGTATGGCACACAAATACCGGCCACATATGATGATTAAATAACCATGCCCTGTACTGGAAAAGGAATTGAAATGTAAGAAAGTGTCGTTATATTCATAAGGTTCGTCATCCCTGTTGTGTTCAATAAACGGACTAGAGTGGAGCGTATGTACTTGTCTAACACAACTTTATTTGATGGTATAGATATGTATAGAATTTACTGCATAAAGTGCCTTATGTAGTAAATTGTATATATACCTCTGCCATCAAATAAATTTGTGTTAGACAAGTACATTAGTATGGTCATGTCCAAAGAATGGCAGAAGGAAGATTACCCAAAATAGCAGTGAAGTGGATGCCGAAACAAAAGAGAGCACGAGGAAGACCGAAGAAAAACTGGATGGAAGGTACAGGGAAGGCCATGAACGAAAGAAACCTAAATGAAGGCCAGTGGGGAAATTGGAAGCAGTGGCGTCTAGGTGTCGGACAACGTATAACAAAGTTTTGAAGCCAACATACATACATACATACATACATAGACAAGTACATACGCTCCACTGTAGTCTGTATTTGTATTTCTTGTACAACGCTCCTCTGTATTACATAGTGACGCGCCTGTTTTGGAAGGAATATTTATTCTCAAATATTATAACAGAATGTTGCTATCTGTAACCCTACTAACCTTTTAAGGTTACAAAAGTCTGTCCTTTTTTCCCACAGATTTTTATGTACTTTTTACGTCCCTTAGCACAGCGTGACGTAATTACCTTCACATAACATGTTTATTGGTCCTCTTAACTGAGACATAGTACGTTTTCTGTGCGTATAAACTGAATTTTTAAACATTACGTGAAATCTTGTGTGTATTGGACCGTGCATCATTGTGATAGTTGAAGAATAAGAGACCAACTTGATGTCACTAGTTATTAAGTTTTATTTCACTTCTTCTATGCTCAACATGTTTCGGACATTAATACGTCCATCGTCAGGAGCCTGCGACTTTTCTATTGTATCACCACATTGGTCGTGTGTTCTTGTTTCGATACTGAAGCCTGCTACACGGATACCACCCCAAGCCAGCCACACCGAAACTCCAACACACATGGAAACATGAACACACGACCAATGAGGTGATACAATAGAAAAGTCGCAGGCTCCTGATGGTGGATGTATTAATGTCCGAAACATGTTGAGCATAGAGGAAGTGAAATAAAACTTAATAACTAGTGACATCAAGTTGGTCTCTTATTCCTCAACTATTACGTAAAATGTTTTAAACTCCAATGAATATACTCTAAAGAATTCCTTACGAGTAAGACAATAGCCTATATTTATGTTAGATTTTGTGAAATAATGGATTGTATCATATGGATTTTAAAATTATGAATTATAGAAAAAAAATACAACTTAAAGTTTGATATTTATTATACTTGTTTTAACTGTGATCTGTTTTATCACACCGTGTCTTTGAAACTGTGCTGTGATACATACTACAGATGTTAACCAACATGGTACCTCGAAACTTTGCGGAAAAGAAAGAAACTCAGAACATCAAAATGCCGAAATCCTTCTTCTAGTTCACTGGTTCCCATCAGTATTACAGGACCGACAAACGTAAACTCTTACTTAGAGTACGTGTGAAATAGCCTCCGACGGAATGAGAAATATACAGTACCTTCTGTGGGAGAACGTGTTACATGCCAGTAATATGGAATGTTAAGAATGTCGATACAACACTAATACAACAGTTGTTATTATTCTTAATATTTAAAAAAAGTTTCTTCTCCATTGTTAAAATTAAAGTTACTAAAAATGTGCTTGATTTTTGAGACTATTACTTGAACAGTTATTGATCTAAATTTTATAAAGAACATATAAAGGAAGAACTTTAAAACTTCTTCTGAATCTGTAAGGCAATAAATTTTCATAAAATGTTCCATGTAATATTCATATTCCTTGCTAGCGGTCAATGAAAAAGTAACTTTGCTCACAGCATTATCTACAAAATAAGTTCAGCTATTCTGACATTTAACACAAGCAGGGGTGGGTAAGAAATTCTAGAACACATTGGGGGCTCTATTGAGGAAATGTACCGGCAGACGATTTATTTAATGGCTAAGTACAAACTGCACAGTGTAACAAAGACAAGGTTGCAATTCAGGACAAGGAAGACAGTGAAAAACAGCCACTGGGAAGACACAAAACAGAACAAGGTGGATCAGAGCTTGATTCCCTTTCCAGATCAGTACAAGACTCAGAGGTCTATACTGAAGGGGAAATATTTAAAGTGGAGATTTGGCAATTCTTTGGCTCTTTGCAAAGGGGTCAATAGAGTTTGAATTTCACAAAAAGAGAGGAAGGTCTTGATGATCTGAAAGAAGGGAAATTTTTCAATAAAATCTCTGTTCCGTGGATTTATGCGTGGAGCAAATACGCAATTTATTATCGGGGGTTTTCTTTCTTTATAAACGTTACACAGCCAAGAACTGAGTATTGCTTGCTGTAACAGATCAATATGGGTGGAGCGAGTGTTTGGTTTGCGAGGGCCGGTCTGCTAGGTTGAAAAGCCAACACTGCGAAACACAATTAAGTTACAATCTATTGACTTCCATTCGAATAATACACAGAATTGACAAGGGACTCTGCTTCCGGCAGTTACTTTATTTTTTCCGGCCATTTTTTTGTTATGTTTCATAAAATGGAACTCAACTTGAAGTCCGCTGGACAGAATGACCTAGTTAGATTGGTTACTGAGAGATGAGACTGTTTTATGTAAACCGCTGTGTAGCAGACAATGAAGGCCTTTTATATATAATTTTACTAAAATTGTGGACACTTGATTTTAAAGTGGTTTTTAAAATAATTATCTAATTTTTTGTTTCATTGCCAATTAATGATATGAGAACGAATTGTGATTTTTGTTGACACTAAATATAATTGGATTTCTGTTGTAACTTAAATTAGCAACAATTTAAATTCCTTTCGGAATGAAAGATATTTCACGAGTAATATATTTACTGATTATTTCAGATCTCTTACATGTATGCATAAAATTCCTTTCTGATTGCACTATAATTTGTTACGATGTGTTTTGAATAAAGACAAAGTTTTTGTAACAGTAAAGCTTCTTGTAAATAGGAGGCTGTAAAGATTACAACATAATTAACATTATATTTACAAATCCTACAGCAGTGTTGATGAAGATTTACGCGTCCTGAGATCGTATTATATTTATTTCCGGGCTAAGCGGTCAAACTAAGGTAAAGGTACTTCTTCGACTGCTTGGCTCTAATTTTGAAACATCCCTTCGAAACGTCGGTAGCTATTTAGCAGCCGGTACTGCGTAACATTCTGGAACATTCTAACAACTTTATACGGCACAACAATTCTGCGTGCCCCTGAATCCCGTTGCTCATCATGCCGGACGCCGAAATTTAGTTCGGATCTGTCAGCTCAGCTGTGTAAAACACCAATAATTTGTTTCGTAGATACATCATCGACTAGCTTTCCCCCCCCCCCCCTTTTCCCCTGTTTCCTTATTTTTTTCACATTTTACAAAAAAATTTTTTTTTTTTTTTT
>Ga0123352_10012853_pt1 | contig 13267 bp, 12 predicted proteins | sample TergutLab28metaG_FD_89700 | JGI IMG/M metagenome (GOLD analysis project Ga0123352, IMG submission 89700) | Labiotermes labralis P1 segment gut microbial communities from Petit-Saut dam, French Guiana - Lab288 P1 | ecosystem: Host-associated > Arthropoda: Insects > Digestive system > Gut ... | reverse complement strand
TATATGTATTCCGCTGAGACTCTTCGCTGTATGGGCGCTCATCGTCAGTACTTTGTAACGACAACGATGAAAGGCTCAAAATTCACCAAAATACGGGCGTTCAGCTTTGTGTCAACACGCCCTGGTGGTTTTGATTTTGCGCACGGCTATGCGTTTGTCGTCATAAACACTTGTTTCGCAAAAACACTTCGACTGTTCATAACGACAAAAATGCGTCAGCTCCAAGGCAGGCTCATGGCCATTGTGGATGTATATGACACGCTCATCTCCAAGCGTGTCTATAAAGAGGCTTGGCCATATGAGTGGGTCATTGAACTGATCGCGGAAGAAAAAGGGAAACAGTTTGATCCGCAAATTGTGGATGTCTTTTTAGAGGTTTTGAAGATGGAAAAGCGGGAGATGGGGTAAATCCTCGTTTCCCGATTCTCTCTATTAAAAGTTTAAATACTTCCAGACAAACAACAGATGCGGGGCGGTTAAAGTTTGACCGCCCCGCATCTGTTTGCCAAAGAGAACCCACGGCTATTCCGGGGGTAAGGAATAAGCGATATTGCGATAAAAAAGGCCATGCATAAGCTTCGGATTATTGCTTTGTTGGCTGCGGGCTACACCAACCCACCGGCTTTAGTAACCGCCAGGGGATTTCGCCGGCTCGGATTCACCCGAAACAATCTTTATCCCGGCAGACGCGCCCAGGCGGTTAGCCCCGGTCTTAATCATGGCCACCGCGTCATCATAATTGCGAATACCGCCCGATGCCTTTACACCCATGTCCGGGCCGACCACTTTGCGCATGAGCGCAACATCTTCAGCAGTCGCACCGCCGATCGAGTATCCGGTAGAAGTCTTAACAAACGCAGCCCCGGCCATCTTGCAGATGATGCAGGCTTTGACTTTTTCATCCTCTGTTAACAGACAAGTTTCCAGAATTACCTTTACCCCGGCTTTGCCTTTAGCTGATTCCACCACAGCCTCAACATCCCGCTTTACAAGTTCCCAGTCGCCCGATTTAATCGCCCCGACATTTATGACCATGTCAACTTCCTTTGCGCCTGCGAAAACTGCGTCTTGCGTCTCGGATTTTTTCGTTTCCGGGGTCTGTGTGCCAAACGGGAAGCCGATCACACAACAGGGCGTAACATCGCTATCTTTGAGTTGTTCGGCTGCAAACCGAATGTAGGATGAGTTTACACAAACGCTTGCAAAGCGATATTTCTTAGCTTCATCGCATACCCTGCGAATGTCCTCAACCGATGCATCTGACTTGAGTAAAGTGTGGTCGATGTACTTGGCCAGCGACGCCGGGGGATAGGAAGCATCCGCGTTCTCTGTGGTGATATCAGTTGCCTGCGCGAGTACTTCCTGCGCTGCTTTCTCTATGATTTCGTTAAGTTGTTCGGCATTCAAAATAATTTCCTCCCAGATACTGATATTCGCTATTCCAAGACTCCCATAGCCTCAGGGGCTCGCGAGCGCTTTTTGACTGCGATTAACACGATCAAAGTGATGGCGTAGGGCAACATCTGCGTAATCTGTGTGGGCACGACTGCTCCGGCAACGTAATACCGCAGCGACTGCGCAAAAGCAAAGAGAAAGCTGGCCAAAAAAGAACCCAACGGATTCCATCCGCCGAATATGTTGGAGGCAATCCCCATAAATCCGCGCCCGGCAACCATGTCAGAAACAAACGCATTGTTAAACGCAACCGAGAGGTACGCCCCGCCCAATCCGGCCAGAACTCCGGCAATCATCAGCCCGACATAGCGATACTTAACCACGTTGATTCCTGCTGAAAGCGCAGCTTGAGGGTTGTGGCCGATTGCCATCACCCGAAGTCCCCATCTGGTTTTGTAAAAGAAGATATACGCGGCGGCAACAATCAGCGGCAGCAGATAGAAAAAGACGGTCTGGTTGCGAAAGAATACACCAGCAATTGGAATTCTTTCGAGCAGTGGAACGGTCACGTTGGGCAACCGGGTTACCAGCGCACTGATCTTAGTTCCCCAGATCAGGGTGGTGAGGAAGTCGGTCAGACCCAGGGCAAGCAGATTAATGGCAACGCCGCACACCGCCTGATTAGACCGAAGTTTCACGCACACGGTAACATGCAGCAGCCCGAACACCCCCCCGGCGATCATACCGAACAGGATGCCGATCACCGGACTGCCGGTCAAATGACTGCCTACTACTGCGGCAAAGGCACCGACCAACATCTGGCCTTCGATACCAAGATTGATGACCCCCAGCCGCTCTGAGATGGTCGCCGCAATCGCCGCCAGCGCAATCGGGATGCTTAACTGATACCCCAAAGGCAGTATGTGGGTAATAAGCGAATCTAAAAACTGCACAGCCGCATCCTCCTTTACTTATCAAATCTTGCCAATATGACGTTCTTGGGTAATTTGAAAAACTTTGTTATGTTCGGAATGGCTACAAAGAAGATAACCAGTGCCTGGATGACGATGATCAAGTCACTTGAAACGCCGGTTACTCTGGCCATCCGCAAGCTCCCGGAATCAAGGGTGCCAAACAGCAGCGCGGACAGAATAATTCCGAACGGGTTAGAGCGGGCAAGAAAGGCGACTGCGATCCCTGTGAATCCAAAACTGGGCGAAAATCCGTCAATAAACCGGTAATACTTGCCGAGCACCTCGGTAATCCCAGCCAGTGCAGCGATTGAACCGGCAAAGGCCATTGCCCCGATGGATATCTTCTCCGGGATGATACCGCCTGCTCTGGCCGCTTCGGGGTTGCTTCCGACCGTGCGAAACTTAAATCCAAGTGAAGTCTTAAAGAGAAAGATGTAAACAACCACGGCCACCCCAATCGCGATTAAGAACCCTGTGTTCAGTTGGGAACGCGGAACAAACAGATTGCTCAATCGGCCGGCTTCTGCAATCAACGTGGTCTGCCCGACATGGCTGCCCGGTTCTAGAAACGGCCCGTTGACGAGATAGGCACAAAAGAGGATGATCAGGTAGTTGCACATAATGCAGACAACCACTTCGTGAATTCCCCGTTTGGCCTTGAGGATTCCCGGAATCAACGCCCAAGCCGCCCCGGCGAACATCCCAATGAGAATCCCGACAGGCAGTAAAAGAATCCGCGGCAAAGACGGAAAGGCCAGCATAAACAGAATGGTCGCGATCGCGCCTGCGTGCAGCTGTCCCTCAGCCCCGATGTTAAACAGCCCGGCCCGCCTGGCTACGGCAACGGACAGGCCGCATAAAAGTAGCGGGGTGGCTCGGCTCAGGGTATTCGCAATTGCCGTAGGATTCTGAAAAGCGCCCCGCCAAAGCTCTGCGTATGCAGTTAAGGGGTTTAGTCCCATAAACAGGATGATCACCGCGCCCATTGCAAGGGCTAAGGCTATGGAAAAAAGTGAAGAACCAAGGTCACCAAGTTTTGCTCCAATACTGCCGAACGTTTTATTCTTCTCCATACGAACCTCCAACTGCCTTGCCGGCCATTAATAGCCCGAGTTGCTCGCGGGTTACATCCCTGCTGTTTTCAAAGGAATCCATAATTTCTCCGCCGCACAAAACAGCTATACGGTCAGAAAGGGTCATGATTTCAGTAAGCTCGACCGAAATGAGCAGCACCGCTTTGCCCTGTCTGCGCAAATCAATCAGGGTGCTGTGCACAAACTCAATGGCGCCGATATCCAAACCTCTGGTTGGCTGTGCGACAATCACTACGTCCGGGTCGTGACCTAACTCCCGGGATATAATAACCTTTTGCTGGTTTCCACCTGAAAGGGTACCAATGCTGCTTTCATCGGACGAAACAACCACGTTATACTTTTTGATCTGCGCTTGGCTAAAGGCTGCCAACACCTTGTGCTTAATAAAGCCGTAAGTGTTTAAGTCCGCGTGATCCTGGAATCCCAGCATATAATTTTCCCGGACGCTGAAGTCTTTGACCATTGCGCTTTTATACCGGTCTGATGGGATGTGTCCCATCCCATACGCTTTTCGGAACTTGGTGGTTGTGCCTGTAATATCCGAACCATTCACGATGATGCTGCCACCCTTGGGGGCTTTGCGAACCCCCATGATCATTTCTTCCAGTTCTTGCTGCCCGTTGCCGTCAACACCCGCAATCCCAAGGATTTCGCCTTTGCGTATCTCAAACGAAACACTGTGCCGGGCATTGGGCAACAGCTGTACGTTCCGCACTTCAAGCAGAATGTCCCCGCATTCTACCGGCGGGCGTTCCAGGTCAAAGTTGACGTCATAGCCGACCATATAGCGGGCCAGCTCTTTTTCGCTGGACTGCGCGGTTACAACTGTCTTGACCTTTTTGCCGCCACGCAGTACAGTCACACGATCTGAGATGGCCATCGTCTCTTCCAGCTTGTGGGTGATAAAGATGATGGTCTTGCCGTCTGCTTTAAGACCGGTGAGTATCTTAAAAAGCTCCTGCACTTCTTGCGGGGTGAGCACAGCCGTGGGTTCGTCCATAATAATGATATCAGCGCCCCGGTAAAGGATTTTTACGATCTCCATCCTTTGTTTAATACCAACCGCAAGCTCGCTGACGCTGGCGTCCAAGTCAATCTGAAAACCATACTTCTCGATCATGGCACTGATCTCTCTGCGCGCCACCTGCCTGTCAAGAAACAACCCGATTGGCTCTTTGCCAAGCATAATATTATCCAGCGCGGTCATGGGATTTACCAGCATAAAGTGCTGGTGTACCATCCCGATTCCCGCGTCATGGGCTTCTTTGGTGTTTGTGATTGTGCTTTTTTTGTCCTTGATCAATATTTCGCCGGCCTCTTGCTTGTGGATGCCGAACAGTACGTTCATCAGGGTTGATTTTCCGCACCCATTTTCGCCAAGCAGGCAGTGTATCTCGTTTTCTTCGACCGCAAAGTCGATCCCATCGTTTGCAAGCACACCGGGAAAAGATTTGGTGATCCCTTTCATTTGAACTGCATATCCCATGATTACCTGCCCACCTTCCAATTATGTGCGCGAACTGCCGGCAGACAGTTCGCGCACCGAATGTAAAACAGATGATTATCCAGCAAAGCTGTGGCTGGCCAAAAAGGCCTCAACTTGATCAACGGCATCCGGAACAACAATCGCGCCGCTTACGACATCGTCTTTAATCGCGTCCACGGTGTCAAGGATATGCTGCGGGACTTCGATGTTGCTGCCCTCGACCGAATAGCCAACCGCGCCTTCCGCAAGGCCAAGGGTGATGGTGCCGGCTTGGAATGTGCCTTCGACTATATTTCTGACGGCATCATAAACAGCCCGGTCAACCAGCTTAAGCATAGAGGCCATGATAAAGTCCGGGGCGATCGAGTTTTGATTGGTGTTTACGCCAAAGGCCACAAACCCATTCTCTTGCGCCGAAGTGAAGAGGCCAAGCCCCGAACCGCCCGCGGCCGGATAAATAATGGAAGCTCCTCTGTGGTGCATGGTGTCTGCGATGGCGGTGGCGGTGCCGGGGTCGCCAAAGCCGCCCACAAAGTCGAATATTACCTCAAGATCGCTGTTGACATACCGTGCGCCGGCCATGTAACCGGAGAGAAAGCGCCCGATCATCGGGCTGTCAACGCCGCCAATAAAGCCAAGAACCGGGGTGTCGTTAATGAGCGGGGAAATCTGATACTGGTGAGCCAGCGCAGCAAGGGCGCCGATCAGGAAAGAAGCCTCGTGTTCGTGGGAAACATAGCTCACTACATTGGGAGCTTCAACAATGGCATCCAGCATCATGAATTTCTGTTCCGGGTAGTCCTCCGCGACGACACGCAGTGCCTCGATTTGCTCAAATCCTACCGCGATGATCAAGTCGTAATCGCCTGAGGCCGCACTTTCGGCAAGAATGACCTCGTGGTCGGACATCTGTCTGGGCTCGGTAACGTCAAACTGAATACCAAAACTGGCGGCTGCGTCCTGAATCCCTTGGTGGGCAAGGTCATTAAACCCAAGGTCGCCGATCCCCGACGTTGTCACGTTAAGCAGTACCCTGACCGAAGCGCCGGCTGTGTCAGGCGCGGCGGGTGTGCCGGCAGTCCCACCTCCACAGGCCGCCAACACTGCTGCCAATGCGATTGCCAGAACCAAACATATTGATTTCTTCATGATATAAAATCTCCTTTGTCTTTTGTTGTTTCTTACTTGAACGCACGGTTGATATCCAGTGCGTTTAGCTCCGCGTTTTGTCATCTTTTATGATTTCGCGCATAGCCGCAATGGCTACTTCAATTGCCCGGTTTTCAATCTCAGGCAGCTTGTTTTGCTTAACCCCGTCAGCCGGGGCATAGTTTTTGTAATCGGTGGCTGAAACCAAGACCGTTGCTGTGCGGATTCTCAACCACTCGCCAATGATAAAGAGTGCCGCTGACTCCATCTCGGTCGAGGTCGCGCCGCCCTTTTCGTAGCTTTCCCACCGCTTGATCAAATCATAGCCAACCGGCATACTCTCCGGCGCAGTCTGGGTGAAGAAAGACGCTTTGCAGATGGACACGCCAATGTTGTAGGGAATTCCCAGCTTCTTAGCCGCTTCTTCCAGATAGGCGACCAGTTCCATATCCGGCACGGCGGGGAACTCAACCGGCGCGTAATGGACGGCCACACCTTCCATCCGCACGCTGCCGTTGGGGATAACTACATCACCCGCAGACACTTTAAGCGAGGTGGACGCGCAAGAGCCAACCCGAATCATGGTGCGTGCGCCCAGTTCGTAAAGCTCTTCCACCGCGATTGCCGTGGAGGGGCAGCCCATCCCGGTTGAGCAGACGCTCACCCGCGTGCCGTTAAGAGTACCTGTAAAAGAGCGGTACTCCCGGTTGTATCCCATTTCGACGGAATTGTCAAAGTGTTTGGATATCTTCTCCGACCGCTCAGGACTGCCCGGCAAAAACACATACTCACCAATATCACCCATCGAAAGGCCAATGTGCATCATTTTCTTTTTCGTTTCCATTTTGCCGCCCCCTACGCGTTTTTCTGACGGTCGCTCGCGATCAGTTTGCGCATACCGGCAATCCCAACTTCGATTGCCCGCCGTTCCCAGTTGCTGGGGTAATCGCCCATGTCGTTGCTGTACTCTCTGTGGTTGGTCGCGCTGACCATCACCGAAGACATGCGAATCCCGCGGCTTGCACCCAGCAAAAAGAGCAGCGAACACTCCATAGATGTACTGGTTGCGCCTGCTTTTTCGTAGGCCTCCCACTTCCATTTCAGTTCGGGGTAGACCGGCTTTGTCTGGGGCGAAACTTCGGTGTAATAGGAATCTTTGGTGATGGTTATACCGGTGTCCGCGGGGTATCCGCACTCCTTGGCCGCAAGCTTGAGCGCTTTGAAAGATTCGTAGTCGGGCACAGCCGGGAACTCGACCGGCAGATAGTGGTGGCCGGTTTCTTCCATACGAACCGCCCCTTTGGGGATGATCACATGTCCGATTTTAACATGAGGCGCGGTGGAAGCGCACGACCCGATCCGCATCATGGTGTGGGCGCCACATTGATAAAGTTCCTCAGCCGCGATGGCCGCTGAAGGCCCGCCAATGCCTGTAGATGTCACAGCAACCGGCTCGCCGTCCAGTTCTCCCACAAAAGTTAAATGCTCCCGGTGGTGGGCAAGCTGTCTGGGGTTGTCGAAGTACTCTGCGATGATTCTGGCTCGCTCTACGCTGCCCGGCAAGAACACGTATTTCCCGACCTCTCCTTTCGCCACTGCAATGTGCATCATCCGTTTGACTTCTGTCATAAACATCCCTCTCTTTGCGCTTACTACAGTGCTAGACGTTTTGATCAAACTTAATCAACCGCCGCAATGCCTCAATCGCCACTTTGATTGGCTTTTGGATAAAGTCAGTCGGGTAAACATCGGCCGAGTTCTTTTTGGATACGCCCCCGGCATAGTCAGTGGCGGACACAAGAACAGAAGCAGTCCGTATCCCAAGGCTGGAGCCAACAAGGAACAGCGGTGACTCTTCCATAGAAGTAATCACCGACCCGCCGCGCACATAGGAACGCCACTTAGTAATCAGCTCTTCCCGCACGGGCTTGGTTTCCGGCTCGGTTTGGGTATAGAAAGAATCTTTTGTAATACTAACCCCCACGACGGGAGCGAATCCAAGGGTATCAGCACTTTCTTCCAACAGCTTGAGCAATGTGTAAGTGGGTACGGCGGGGTATTCCATCGGCAGATAGTGACAGCCGGTGCCCTCCATCCGCACGCTGCCGTTGACCACAACCACATCGCCCTTGCCAACCAGCGCAGAGGTTGATGCACCGGTGCCTACACGTATAAATGTATCACAGCCGCATTTATGTAATTCTTCAACGCAAATTGCAGTGGATGGCCCACCCATACCGGTTGAAGTCACGGTGATCAACGTGCCCTCCAATTCACCCTGCCAAGTGGTGTGTTCCCGCTTTTGGGTCACCAGCCGGGGGTTATCCAGATGGGCGGCGATCACCTCGCATCGGGCCGGGTCGCCGGGTATAACGGCGTAGCGCCCAACGTCCCCTTTCGCTAAGTTTACGTGTAACATTTTTACGGTTTCTGACATCTTATTCACTCCAGATTCTTATATAGCCATCGTACATTCTTTATACCAAGCTATCATTTTAACAGACTTATTAAAGATATATGGCCATATTACTATACATTTAACATACCAGTATTAATCACTGTATGTCAAGTACAATTAGGTACATTCTATGTTTTACACAAACAATCAGGTATGCATCTAGGCATTTCTCCCTATCACTCTTGGAATTCCCTGGATTTGTTCTGATACCTCTAATCTCTGATGCTGCGGGTTATATCGTCTTTGGGAAGGTGGATTTGCAATCGTCAAAGGCGTTTGTTAAAGCACTTATTCAATATTGTCTATTGTCAAAATTGTAAAAGCAGTATATAATACTAATTACATACTTATAATACAAACGAGCAACCCCCTCGCAAGGCGGTGGAAAAGATGGATGACAGGCAACTGGTTTTGCAAAGCAAAAAGTTGCTGTATGTAAAGATTTACGATGAGCTGTACAAAAGAATTATGGACGGCGAGTTCCCTGTAGGCAGCCTTTTGCCCACAGAGGTTAAATTAGCTGAACTCATGAACACAAGCAGGATGACCATACGACAAGCGCTGTCCCTGCTTCAAGAAGACGGCCTGATCAAAAGTACCCGGGGGCTGGGCACTATGGTCACAAGGCCCACCCCACACAAGCAGGATGGTTTGGAAAAGATCAGACACCCTATCTATCTGTGTTGCCAACAAGCTCCGGATAATGTAGAAGTAGAAACTCGCCTGGAACTGCCGACCGATCATATACGATCCATTCTCGTGCAAAAGACAATGGCGGTAATGATTGCATATCGCTGGTATCAATATTTAGGTGATCCGATTGCTTATACGGCATCCTTTATCCCAGTAGAGTCTGCGGATAAGTTGGGGCTTGACCTTGCAGATCAAGCGGCACTGATAAATTGGCTGGAAAAAGACGCTTATGAAATGGCGGCCTCCTCTGCAATCAATGTGCAGATCGCTGCAACCAGCAGTTTTATTACCAATCGGTACGAATTGCCGGACACACAGGCGGTACCTTTAATTGCCGAGAGTTTATACTTTAACGATAAGCATCCCGATCTGTACAACAAGCACTATCTGATTACCCCGGACTATCAGATTAGCGTCAATGGGGTGAATAGGTAGCGGGCGCAATTCATTATTTGGGCTAACCGTGTATGCCCGCGTGATGACTAGGGTGTGTTGACACAAATGGGAATGCACGGATTTTGAATGAATTTTCGAGCATTTCAAGGCGGAGGAGGAAGGAATACTATATGTATTCCACTGAGACTCTTCGCTGTATGGGCGCTCATCGTCAGTACTTTGTAACGACAACGAAGTAAGGCTCAAAATTCACCAAAATACGGGCGTTCAGCTTTGTGTCAACACGCCCTAACCCAGCGGCCACGCATCAGTGGCAAATAGGGCGATGACAGCAATAATCTTTATGTTTTTTCCTGCGGTAAAGTCGCGGCGGCAATCGCCAGGGCCGTTGTCGTTTCCCCCCCGCCAGCCGTCACCCTGAATCGGCGTGAGCATCCCACGCGGGATATACCCCTCTCACAGCCACTCTACAGGCTCGGATTGGATTTCGCTCAGTTTGGTCATCTTCAGTACCGGCATCCACTTACCTCCCGAAAAGTGTAAGGCGGCCTACGATTTCTCGTAAGCCGCCTGTCGAATTAAGTAAATATGTTGTGCGTGTTATGCGGGTTGCTTTGTGCTTTGTGCTTTGATCTTGTTTGCCTTCTGTTTTGCGCAATGCCGCCTGTTGGCTTCGCGTTGCTTAGCCAACTTCTGCCGCCGTTTCTCCTGTGCTTCCAGTTCCTCCGGTGTTAGCGGCACTTTCACTACCGGCACGTTGAAGTTACCGATAAAGTTGAAGTATACATCCACTGCCTGAACCCGCTCACCGCTGGATTTGTCAGCCTATGGATAAATATCTTGCCGATATACTCGTGAAGCATGGGCGTTATGAATTCATCATTGACCGGCCTGAGTGTCGAATGCTCGCGTATATTATCCGCAAATTCAGCTTCACCATTGCGCACATAGCCGGTTATGCCGCGTATTGATTGGGTCACAATCGCCTGTATCACCACGGTGCGTATATAATGATTTGAGTAAACATATCTTTACTGAAAAAGCAAAAGTGTTCTTACAGCATCTCAAATGCTGTAAGAACACTTCCAACTGGTCTGAGTGACAGGAGTTGAACCTGCGGCCTCTACCACCCCAAGGTAGCGCGCTACCAATCTGCGCCACACCCAGACATTACAACGGAGATTAGTATATCACGTACCATAACAAAAATCAAGGGGTGGGCGCAATATTTTGCATGACCTGCCACTTTTCTCGCAAGCAATGGTTTGATTCTACACCGTGCATCTGTCACCGCACCTAGTTTGGGCAGCGACGCTTAGGCTATGGGATTCTATTCTGCTATTCAATAAAGACCGCTGAGTACCAATTTTGTGGGGCATTATCGTCCCGCTCTCGCAGCACGTCGATGGGCAGACCAAATCGGCGGACAGTTTTGAAGACATCGATCCCGACACTGTGAAAAGCAGGGCGGGCCTGCTTGGGGAACCGGCAGGCTTGATCATTTGCTTTGGCGCACTGGCCGCAAAGCCCGCAGTCGCTCATCGAAAAGGCAAAGTAGTAGCCGTCCATAAAGCACCGGCGTTCAATTTCATATGAAATTTTTTGCGACGTTTTTTTGTCCGGACAGCCGATGATAATCCCCCAACTGTACCCGGACAGGATTTTGCGGTACTCATCCATGCTCAACGGGGATCTTTGGTAGGGGCAGGTATGTGCCCGGCCAAAGTCGTCACAGCCGAAGATACACTTGAGCACCACCCGGCTGTCAAAAGCAATGTCTGAGATTAAGAACTTCACCGCGCTGGCCGCGCCCATGCTTAAGGCTTTTTCTATATAAGTTTGATCACTCATCGAAATCGCACCCCTTAGTCTTTGATCTTACCATTGTAATGGATTTTCCTTAAAAGCACAATAGGTTGACAACCCCGGTGGGTGTGCAGTAAAATCAATTTAGCGCCGTCGCCACGCGCCCTTATAGCTGCTGGCGACACAGCAAAACCTAAAGGTGGAGAGATCGCGTATGGAAAAGGTTGTAGTCGTTGGCTCGTCAAATGTTGACACAGTCATTCGTGTACCGCATATTCCGGCGCCGGGCGAAACTTTGCTCTCGCTGGGATTGGATATTTGTTACGGCGGCAAAGGAGCCAATCAGGCCGCCGCCATCGCGCGGCTGGGCGGGGATATCGCGATGATCGGCTGTGTAGGCGCCGACAGCTTTGGGGATGCGATGTTATCCAACCTTGCCGGCTTCGGGGTAAATACAGACGGAATCGAGCGAGCGGCAAGCGAACAGTCAGGGGCCGCATACATCTATGTCTCCGACGACGGCGAGAACAACATCGTGGTTCACCCGGGCGCGAACGGCTGCCTGACCCGCGAAGTTCTCATGCGGCAAAAGCACCTGCTCACAGGTGTTCGCTACTGCATCATTCAGCTTGAAATCCCGTTGGATACACTTTATTATCTGGCCGAGCTCTGCCGCGAGATGGATATCCGGCTGATTCTCAACCCCGCGCCCGCTGCCAAACTTGATTTTACAAAGCTTGCGGGCAGTTGGATGATCGCCCCGAACCAAGGGGAGCTGGATTTGCTCGTGCCGGGAGACGACAACACACTTTCAAAGGCACGCACACTCTATCAGAAAGGGTTTGGGCATGTGCTGGTCACGCTGGGCGCACAGGGTTGCCTGTTGATAAACGCGGATGGCGAGCGGCAATTCCCTGCTTTTGAAACGCGGGTCAAAGACACCACCGCAGCCGGGGATTGTTTCATCGGCGCGCTGACTTACAGCCTTTCCCGCGGACACGAGCTTGCCGGCGCGATTACATTCGCCAACAAAGCGGCCTCCATCGCGGTCAGCCGGACGGGCGCGCAGCCCTCACTGCCCACGCTGGCCGAAATAGAGGGTGTATTCGGGCTGCTATAAACCAAACTGCTGAGGGATACTATGGCTGTTCGAGTCACTCTTTTCTTCTTACTCTGTTTCTTTTATGTCGCTTATTTTGCAAAAATGCTGCTATTGAAAAAACAGGGCATAGCGGGTGATTTGCTCGGTAAGGGCGATAAACCTGCCAAAGCCGCTCGGGCCGAAATGATTTTGAGAGTCATCACTTATTTGGGTGCGGCAATTCAATATGTCAGTGTATTTTTCACCGGCCTTTCTTGGTCAATTGCCACGCCGTTTCCGCTTCGCGTTACCGGTCTTGTTTTAGCGGCAGCCGGCGTTGTGTTCTTTCTTTTTTCGGTCACCGCTATGCAAAACAACTGGCGGGCTGGGTTTGACGAAAAGCAAGAAACAACACTCGTTACAACCGGAATCTATAAGCTAAGCCGCAACCCCACTTTTTTGGGGTTTGATTTGCTTTACATAGGCTGCTCGCTTGCTGTCGCGAACATATTTATGATCGTTTTCGCGGTTGCGGCGGCGGTGGCTTTTCATATTCAGGTTTTGGGAGAAGAAGCGTTTCTCGCACAAAAATTCGGACAGGGGTACGCTAGGTGTACCGTCCCAAAATGAGCTGGGATGGGACTGAATGAAATAGCTCAGGTTTATCAACCCAAGAATTAACAATGAATTCGTAAGGCGAAAGACCGCGTAGAGCTTTGAGCCGTTTAGCAAAGT
>Ga0123352_10012850_pt1 | contig 13268 bp, 8 predicted proteins | sample TergutLab28metaG_FD_89700 | JGI IMG/M metagenome (GOLD analysis project Ga0123352, IMG submission 89700) | Labiotermes labralis P1 segment gut microbial communities from Petit-Saut dam, French Guiana - Lab288 P1 | ecosystem: Host-associated > Arthropoda: Insects > Digestive system > Gut ... | reverse complement strand
TTAATTGCTTTTTAAAACAAAAAAACAAAAAAAATTCTTTTTTTTTTTGGGTTAAAAAAATAAATAAAAAAAAAAAAAGAAAAGAAAAAAAAAAATGAAAAAAAAAAAAAAAAAAAAAAGGAAATGATTACATTTATGACTTACTGATTATGACACTCTACCTTATTTGATGTAGTTTTCCATTTCCTCTCTGCCACAAGTGACTGAAAGACTGTCAAAATTGAGGGGTGAACACACTTCAGAAATCAGCCACCAAACAAAATTTTGTCAGACTGTATTTTTTTAACTCCTGATTTATGATTATATTGATGATGTACCATAATAATTTTCTTCCCACCACACTATGGCCCTGGGGTTGACTCAGCCACTAATGGAAATGAATACTATAAATATTTCCTGAGGGTTAAAGGCAGCCAGTGCACAGGCCTGACAACCTTACCACCTACATGTGCCGACTGTCTTGAAATCTGGGACCATCAACCTCCTTGAACCCTGTACAGGGATTGTTCTACCTTGCTTTACTATAAAAATACATTACTTGCTGCAGTGGCTGGTTCATCATACATTGTTATCAACATAATACAAATACATATTATGTGTTAACTGCCATGTTACTGCGCAGTTTTCATAAAAATTAGTCTAACATAAATCAATACTCTTCAAATAGAATATCCCACACCCTTGCCTAAATGGTACTTGTGCTGCTCATATCTCAGAAATTTGCACAGTTACACATTTTACTGCTTGCCTCCCACTGTGGAATATATGCCGCAGAAGTCACAATGGAACAGGTTTTTCTATCAGTACATCAGTTTTCCTGTCAGTATCATTGTGCAAATGTTCCATACCCATATTCCATTCGTTCATCAAATATGCTATAAAATCATTGCTACTGATAGCACCGTTAAATAAAACATTTCTCTTCCCCGCCTTGAAAAAAGGGAGTTAAAAATTATGAAGGTAGACTGGCTTGGACCACCTAACTTTATGAAGCAGAGTCCTTCTTGAGCAGCTGATAATTTCTCAACTAATCATGAAATTCCCTACATTGTATTGAACCTGAAGGATCATCAATGTGTTCGCAACAGCCCACCCGCATATCCCTGCCCTGATCCAGATCAATCCAGTCCACACCCTACTATCCATTTCTTGGAGATCTGTTTTAATATTATCCTCCCATCTATGCCAAGGTGTTCCAAGTTGTCTCTTTCCCTCAGGTTTTTCACCAAATCCTGTATGCACGCACAACTCCTGTCCAGAATATGTGCCATATACCCCTACCTATGTCATTTTTCTTGATTCACCCAAATAATATTTGGTGAGTACTACTATCACAAACATGCAAAGCACATTCCATTAGGGAGTGCCTCCAGGCTAACTGGAACATCCTGTATACGCACCCATGAGTACAAATCTTGGAGCTCTTTACTATGCAGTTTCCTCCAGTTCTGTGTTACCACCTCCATCTTAGGCTCTAGTTATCTTCGACAGCACCCTATCCGAAGGTCCTGCGACCGGCCACCTCGACACAGGATTTCCTTGGTTTCCCTGTGTCTATAAGCAAATGTAAAGATGGTTCCCAAGATTCCAAGTTGCCACTACATGCTTCTCATGCAGCTCTTCTGATTTAAATTTAGTAGTAACCAGTATCATATTTTGTATACATGTAAAATAACCACTGCCACCGGGTGACAACCCAATTGCAGGAAATAATAATAATAATATCATCATCATCATCATCATCAAATTTTTCATTTCTCAGCTTTGGCTGGGAAATATTCACCTATCCTGGGCTGTAGTAATCAACAGGATTAGGCTCGGTGGTCTTACTTGTAGTTTAAAAAGTTTCTTACAATTGAACATGTGCCAAGAATTTCAGATTTTTGCAGTTGTTTATATGTATTCGGGTGCAAGTCAAGTCTTGTTAGACTTTTTGATAGTGACTTCGGAATTATTATTATTATTATTATTATCATCATCATCATCTTCAAACACCCATAGCCTGTGTTCTTCCCTCAATATGAGAGATTAAGTTTCACATCTATGTAGTATATTAAGCAGGATGTAAAATTATAGTTCTATATATTTTGACCCTTATATTTCTGGACAGCAAATGAAAAGACAAAAGATTCTGGAATGACTAGTAGCAGGCATTCTCTGAGTTCAATTTGTTCTAAATCCTTCATTAAGTGAATTTTGATTTGTTAGAGTTTTTCCCAATTATCTGAACTTTGCCACTTTAAAAGGACTTACTGCCTATATTTACGTGAGATATGCATGGCACTAACATAAAGTGTCCCAAAAATTAACTCATCATTTGTAACTGAAGAATAAAACCCAACTAGATGCCACTTATTATTTTATTGTACTTCTTGTAGGCTCAGCATGTTTTGGGCACTACTGTGCCCATCGTAAGGAGCTCGCGACTATAATGTTGATTACCAGTTTGGTCGTTTCATTCTGTAAAGATGGAGGGGTAGCGTTAATGGAAAATTGTGGTACTTAGTGGTGTATGTTTGGTGTGAAGTTCTTTGTCACTTGGTTGCAGCTGGTAACATGCTTCTATAAATATTAGTAGTTGTGATCCTTTATGCATGGTGATCGTAGTGTTCTCTTGTGTGTAGTGTGTTTCATTAGTGGATTGGTACCACACACAAACATGAACAAAAACAAAAAATGGGTGACATTCACCTTCATTTCCCCGCACATACGCAAGATTACGAACCTATTCAGAAACACAAACATAAAGATAGCATTCAGATGCCACAATACCATAGGCAGCCTTATCAAACCTCCGAAGGACCACAACATTCCACCCCACAATAAATGGGGAATTTATCAACTAACATGCAACCTATCATATGTAGGCCAAACAAGCTGAAACCTGAAAATATGCATTCAGGAACACATCAGATACACTAGGAGAAATAGCCCCCAATCGGTGTTTGCCCAACATATTCTGCAAAATCAACAGGGATATGGCCAGATGAGCAGTATAAATGACCTTGCTAAAAACCTCTCAGTAGCCCAACCATGCTCATTCCTTACAAACAATACTACATCCAAACCCTCCACCTAGAAGACAAGCTAATTCCAGAACAATACCCAGGCGAACCAAACCCGCTATTTCAGATGGCCATTAACCCCCAGCCCCCACATACCACATGAAAAGACCAGTCGTACTTTAGCCTGCAGCCCGGGCACTACTCCACCTTAACCGCACCTAACCTCCAACCTACAGCAAACCAAGGTATGTACAATTTCAGATTCTCAATACCAATTAACACTAACAACACATCGAATTACCAGTCCACTAATGAAACACACTACACATAAGAGAACCAAGAGAACACTACAGTCACCACACATAAAGAATCACAACTATTATTATTAATAGAAGCACGTTACCAGCTACAACCAAGCGACAAAGAACTTCACACCGATCATACACCACTAAGTACCACAATTTTACATTAACGCTATCCCCTCCATCTTTACAGAACGAAATGTGGTAATCAACATTATAGTCACGAGCTCCTGATGATGGGCATAGTTATGCCCAAAACATGTTGAGCCTGTAATAAGTACAATAAAATAATAAGTGGCATCTAGCTGGTTTTTATACTTCAGATGTCACAATGATGCACATTCCAACAAACATCCAACTCATCATTCTTAGTTTATAAAGTGATGCATATCATTACCACAGGTAAGGACACATAAATCAAAATACATCACTTTTATAAACCTGTATGTATGTATATATGTATGTAGCTGAGCAATATCTGAATTTTGTAACTACCAGTGTACATCTTGGATAGGATTCCAGCTCTCCTAAGATTATTTTTGTGAGTGTCTTACCTCCAATGTCATGATAAGACAGCACCTTCAATTATGCCATTATGACTCTTCCAAGTCACATCCAACTTGTCTCTTATTATTCACATGCTTAATGAGTGTATGTCTATGTAACATTCTTAGCTGATACAGTACAGTAAAAATGCATGATCTGGGGGCTGGATAATGAGAACAAGGAGCGAGAATAAAAATAATGAAATTAAAGCAGTAATTTTATTACAAATGTATTATCCACAAGACAGAAATTGTAAGGAATCTGAATATATCCTAAAGTATAAAACATTTGACTAACAAAAGGAAATCAGAAACATTTGTGCTAAATTTCACATGGTACCAACAATTATGATCAGTCGCAATTGTGGATAAATAACGTGGCGTCTCTCCTGGCATCTCTCACTCACAAGAGGTCTACAGACATGATACAACCAGTTCTCATAAGAACAGCTGTGTTCAGAGACTAGGAAAGTTTGCCAGATACATGGTACTGGCCACTGTCTTTGAAAAACAAATCACAAACTGAATTTTCTGGCAGACATTTCTTGGAATGAAGATTCTGATGAAATCTTGTAGACATGACTATTCCCGATGCACTAATACATACACTCCAAGGCATGCCAGCACAGCATACTAAAACAAACAACAATCAAAAGAAATATACTGTACTCTACTGTAAAAACTCTGTGACTGGTGAAATTTGTTATACACTTTCTTATAGTCAGAGGGTATAACCCCTTCTATTATCTATCCTCATTATGATACAAATATAAGACAAACTGACTTAAAAATAAAAATCCTTGGGGTTTTTAACAGTAGTTTACTGAACCTTATACCTCCACTTCGGATGCTGCCCTATGTTAGTTTGGACAGGTATTGCATCAGTTTGGAGAACCTACGAGTCTCATTTTCAAGGCAAAAAGATGAGGGGTGACCACAATACTGCTTATTTGGTCTGAGATTTAATAACAAACCTATCACAATAGAGTATCCATCACACAAAAATCGATACAATAGTCTGGTATAAATTGATACTGGAAACTGACAAACTGTTGCCATTCACATTTCTGTGTAGTATTTACAACAGAGAGACAGTAAGTCATGCCTGCCAGACAGATTCTTCACCAGCAATTGGAAATGTAATTCAGCCAAGGGCAGCTCTCCCTTCCTACTACCAGTACACAAGTTATAAGACAAAAGGTTCCTTTTCTAACTTTTACATCCACATACTAAAATCTATATTACTAGCAGTGGCCATATAAGCAATTTCCCAATCTAATTGAAGGGATTGGTGTTAACTTTCAATGCAAAATAGCTTGCACACATTTCCACCTTAATCCACAAAAGTACAAAATGGTGGAGGATTCTTCATGTTCATAAGGGAATAAACACAGCTCTTATCTTTCCACATGTGGCACTGGTGCATCTTGTTTATGTTACAGGTATAAGTGGAACTGTGACGCATTGCAGATTGACACTGAAGGGACTGTCGCCTGTAACCTGCACTTGGTGGCCTTCATCAGATAGATGCACAGTAGGGGAAAGTTTTTGCATGTAGTAGAAATACAAGAAACATGTAAGTCTGCCTTTTGTACTGTTATTAAAGAGAACTCAAAATACAATGGCCCTCTTACTTAACCTGAACTTTAACCAGAGTTTGATGGCAAACAGACATATTTATTTGCATTGTCTGTAGGATTACCAATGAAGTGGGGTATTAAAAAGTATGGTAATGTCCACAAACTTGTGATTATGGATATAATCTGCAGAACAGATCAGTTTAAAAGCCTACCATTAACATGCTATTTTGCTACAACATAGCCACATACATTGTTGTCACAATGCTTATATAGGTTTTAATAATAGCCATTCCACCCCAACTTCAAAATAATACAATTACCTGTTCAATTAGATGTAAATAAAATATGTTTACCAGTCCAATGTATGCTAGCTATTCAGTGTAAACTACTGCCAAGGGGTACATAAATTTTCCATAAATCTAGCAGCCATCTCAAAATTCTAGGCACCAGAAGAGTGACATTAAGCAAGTTCCAGGCTAAGAACCCACAAACATTAGGCACCAAAAAACAGAATTGAGTTACTCGTGCTACCTGGCACCCAGAATTTATACAACCCTGCTGTTGCCAAGGATTTTTTTAAGCCTCTGTACTGAAACACAGTGTAATGTATGCATTGTATGTTTTGTTCTTTCACTCACTTTGAATTTAGGGTACTCGTTCATATAGATGGTGACCATCCCTACATAAGGCAGGAATCCTCGTGCACGCCCAACCACATCTTTCTTGGTCAACCACAGCTGTCCAGGTGCATATAGTCCCCGATCATCGACACTATTGTTGTCACCCTTGGTCAGGAACTTTACTGTGCCATTCACCCTGCAAGTTATTTCCACAGTATAGAATAAAACTCTGCCTTCTCTCTTCATGTTTCACACCACACTACCAAACTGTTTATGCTATAAATTTCACAAGTGCTCTCTGCTATGTTCCTTCTAAACCAAGTATTAACATACATATAACACTTCTTTATGACAGCTACATCTGACGCTATACTATGGCAATGAATACTATTATATACTATGTTTACCCTTGTACATTGGTAACATTGAAAGAATGACAGACTCTTTGATTCTAGTCACATACTAACAGTTAAGGCAGCCTGCGTGGTCTACTACATTGAGTCTCACACAGAAAATGGTAAGGTTCAAGCAAATAACTTAACAGTTACATGAACATAGTGAACAGTGGATAAGTCAACCCCTTGTTACTTGCACACCTGGTTTGCAATAACACGACAAATAAACCACAACATTTAGACCTGGTATAATAACTGTCTCAGTAAGGTTACAAAGGGATCACACACAGAATTCAACTTACTTCTCATGAAGTTTGAGGACTCGATGTACAATAGGGATGTCTCGTCCTTCCACTTTAAACACGACAATCTCACCAACCCTTACTGGCTCTTCCTTATAGTTTGTCAGAAAAAGCAAATCTCCACGATGGAAAGCTGGCTCCATACTGCCACTATATAAACAAAAGGCTCAGAAAAGCCCTTAGGAATATTTTAAAACAATTCATAGTAAGTGGTGCAAATTTCAAGATTGTGGTTTATGTTTTATGCTCTACAAACATAACTTTACAGTTCACTTGATAGTCAGTGACCAACTGGAAAGCAAATGCTGTGAAAAATGCTTCACTGATGAATACCAACCTTAGAACAACAACAATTGGACTCTCACTGCCTGTTACAACCATAAGGCCCTTCCATATCATTAGAGCTGATGAAACTATCATTCCAAAGCTCAGAACTTGATACAGGAACTGAAAACAGAACGTTATCAATACACCAACAGTTGTAGTTGTACAGGATTCCGTTAATCTGGGATTCGTTGACCAAGTGTCACAGGGTCATATCCCAGAATAACGGAACCCTCAGCTATACCGCCGCCAAGACCTCGGAACTCGTAAATTTAGTTTTTTCCAATTACATTAAAAAGTGTAACAAGCATGTCCACATGCCTAAGTGTGTGAAGAAATCCATAACTAGGGATTATACCTGGCGTTTATTCATACGCTTGACATCATCGAAAAGATTCTGAAACATATTGATGGCTATTCCTAAGAGTATGTAAAGACTTTTCGCTGACTTTCACACCTTGCAGATCCACAACACCTATTCCACATACAACACACCACACAAAACGCTCCACGTCAGAGACAAACCCTACGTAGGTACCTGTGCCCCTGTTCACGGTCAACATGCAGACAGATGTGCACTTGTTTTTACACTCGGCTGGTTTCCATGATTCCTGCATATGTATAGCTTTGCACTGCAGCGCACTCAGGGGCACCAATGTGTACAAGATAAAATTCTGAGAAGGGAGGGAATTACAGAAATTATAAAACGTTTTGATGGAGGTGGAAAATAATAACTAATAAGGAGTAATCAAATCGGGTATGAACTGACTGCTTCGTTCAAAAACAGCCAGCCAACTCATTCAGACAGTCAAATTTATAAGTGGCAGGGTGCCGTAATACAAAATATGTGGTCAGGTGTGAAGACTTTTATCACATATTAGACATCGCCTCATCTATGCTGGCACATTAAAGTGCTTGGTTCTTCAGGTGTTTGGTGGAGACCAAGCACTAAAACTCATTATAAGGTGTTGATATGCTATAATTCGTAGTTGGCTTGTATCGGTTCCAGTGAATCATTGCAGCTATAATTTAGAACTCCGCCCAGCAGAATTTCTGCTTATTTATTTAGCGTTAGTCTGTGATAAAACCTGTTACCCTAGTTTTGTACAAGAAGTGGTACATTGGTGGTAGTGCGCACGAGACGCGGTACTGTGTATTTTGATAAACGGAGTACCTCTTAAAAGAAGAATAGCTTTCACCCGTCACTTCCTGTTAGATTGTATAACGCGAAGTTTATCCCACGAGATTTTTGTTCCCGAATTGCATCCCATGTAAAAAATCTGTTCTCTTTTCGGGTCAAAACGCATCAAGGCCACCTCCAACAAGCGTCTGAAGTGTCCAGATATTTTTGCTCCCAAGGCAGCTATTGACTGTAAAAGGTCCATGACTACTGCTCTCTACATATACTAGATGATCTGTGCTCTACATTATGCATAAACTGAAGGCCATGTCCGTGGTATCGATTCCAATATTTTTTAATTCAATATTAGTACTGGGAAATATAAATTGTTGGCATCCTTGATAAGCAGGAACACCAACTACAAGGCAGAAAAAGATGTTTGAAAAGTTGAAGGCGCGACTGGGTGGAAGGAAATTGTATTTGTTGATAAGTGAGAAAAAGTGGGCAATGTGCGGTGTGAGTGGATCACATTAATAATAGTTATATGGGCGAACTTACCTTCAAAAGCATTTCTGCAAGTTAGTGTGTGCTACCTTCAAAATCATTTCTGCAAGTTAGTGTGTGCTTATTCCGTGTTTACGTTGTGATAAGCGATCTGTTACGTGGATTTCACGGCGAGAAGCGAAAGTAGGGTTATCTTCACGAGTTGGATGTTTTTATACGTAAATTTGTAGGGTGAAATGATAACTATGTTTCGGTCTCTGCTGACTGCTCTGGTCTGGTATTTACGGCCTTTAATGAAGTGGTTTCTGAGAAAAACGACAAGGTTATGTGAATTACAAAGGGTATGTTATGGCGAAAAACCTGGTGCTTCAAGATCTCTTGGCGTCGAGAAGTCACTACATCAGTCGAGATCCGGTGATATAAAGAACTTAACTATGTTCTTGGATAGTGTTAGTGATGGCAGGAAATTTACACGCACGAATAAAGATAACTTAGTTCACTATTCATTATATATCGTTTTGATGGTGAAAGGAATCGATCCAAAAATCCATCCCCAATTTTCTAAATCTTTCGCAAAGTGTATTGAACATATCTGGGGATATCGCCAGTTGATTCAAGAAGTCGAAGCTCTTCGGACTACTCCATATGATGCTGATAATGAGGACCATGAAAATAAATTGCTCACTTTATGGAAGCTGCTGATGCCATCTGTTCAGCTTGAATCTAGAGTCACAAAACAATGGCAAGAAATTGGTTTTCAAGGTGATGATCCGAAGACAGACTTCAGGGGCATGGGTTTACTAGGACTAGAAAATTTGGTGTATTTTGCACAGGAATATCCTGGTCCTGCCAGTCACGTACTGTCACATTCCCATCACCCTCAGTATGGCTATGCATTTGCAGTTGTAGGCATAAATCTAACCAGCATGGCCTATCACATGCTGAAGGATGGATCTGCAAAAACTCATGTTTATAATGTTTCACGAGATTTGCCATCTATGAAAGTGTTTCATCAGTTTTATTGCTACTTGTTCTATGAGTTTGACAGGTTTTGGATTGAAGCAAAGCCTCGTAATGTAATGGATTTTTCATATATAAAAGAGAAATTTGAGAACCGAATTCGTATTTCTCTTGCCAATCCTACTTCCGCATTTAGGATAAACATAGCCATTGATAATATATAAACAATCCAGTGATGACAATTTGTTACTAGTGCAGTAGAATTTAATTATGTAATGTTGGATGTATGCTGAACACTATACATTGAATCAAAGCTACCAGTATTAGGTGTTACAATCTCGCAGTATTGCACATGTGCTGAAGATGCATAGTGGAGCAAGGCTACCAACATTCAAGTTTAAATTAATTATGCATGTGTCTGTTCCTGTTTCTCATTGTGATTGTTACTGATGGTCAGTTTGATCCACACAGGGGCCAAAATTTCAAGAGGTACTAATGACTAATGTATTCCTGAATTTGTAAAAGTGTGTCATGTGTTAGATGTCTGTTTTGTTGAGGTGTCAAAATGCCTCTGTTTGTGTCATCCAAAGCAGAAGAATAGCTTATTACTACCTGCAGAGGCATGTGTGTAAATATTGCACTGTGGCATGGTAGCTCTCAAAAGCCTTTGGTTCCAAGTTGTGATGCTGCAAGAGAAAAATGTGTCCTCACAGAGGCTAGCAATGATATAGCATTTGGATGTAATCCTGTTCTCCACTCACCAGCATTTGTCACATAGAAGTTGTAACACATGTTTAAATTGAGTAGTGTTTGTAGGATGTTTTATATTGAGCAACTTCTTTTTGGTGTTAGACTTTACTATTACAAACTGAAATTTTCCACTAATGTAATATCCTTATGTAATCCATGGTTGTATTTGAGAATGCATTTGGATCACTTTAAATCACATCAGTATTATGTTGTCAGTAACTCAACTCGCATCTGACCTGTACAAAAACCTAATGTAATTTCTGTTATAACCTGCCTCTAAACTTGGATTAATTGGGGTAATATAAAAACATTTTGGTTACAAGGAAGTATACAGAGTGTTCCAAAATTCAGTTAATCATATTTTAGTGTGCATATTACTGACTGGTCAGCTGACTTTTGGACCTCTCTGTATTTATATTTACTAGCACAACCAGAATATTGTGCAAATAAAAGTAACAATTGTCAAGCCATTGCAATGCCAATAGCTGATCAGTTGGTCTAAAAATTTCCTGCCTTGTAAGGAACCAGAAATTTTATTATTGTGTTCACAAGAGCCTGTTCCTGTTGCCAAAGATAGTTGGGTACTGCAGGGTTACCAACCCAGTAGTTACTAGAATTCAATGGTTGGTCTGCTGGGCTAAGTGCCTGTGCTGTTCTGTTTGTTCAGAGTATGGGTAATGAAGGTTAAAAGATGGAGATCAATTATTTGTGAGTTCCAGAACAGCATGTTTGTCACAAGAATCAGTCCTTTGTATTTAGGGGTGAAGGTATTGAACCCTGTAGCAACTTTGAAGTAGAGTAATGTAGATGTTCACTGAGGATGACATGAATTAAGCAAGAAAATTATTATGAAAAATGGGTTTTAAGTTTAAAAAGGCTTTTTGACATTCCAGTAAAATTGTATTATCATTGCCTCACAGTATGCGGAAAATGAACTTCAAAGAATGGAACTATAACAGGTAGTGCAAATATTTACTGCTGAGCTAGTGCAAATATTTACTGCTGAGCTGAACAGTTAGAAACAAACAAATGATGCAAAACACATCAAACAGACTTACTTGTATTTATTATAGAACTTAAGAATAACAAAAAGTTTCAACGCCATCACTTGTGCACCATCGTTTGGGACAGACCTTATGTGAATGAGTGAAGTGTAGTGGAAATAATTGAAGCTGTTCTCCAAAATAATTGTCATTGTGTTTGTTCATTCAGCCTGTCTGTAAAGCTTTCTTAATTTCTGTGTATAAGGTTGATACTCATAACACGCATGGTGAGATTTAAATACTTGTAAATATCTGACATGAAAATAAGCAGAACCATTCAGACATTAGAGCAGTGCATGTGGACATATAATACCTGTAAAGGTATGTCAGGTCATGGAGAAAGGGGCCAGGAACATACATATATATCTTTAAAAATCTCAAAATTGGTTCTGTGCACACCTGTCATGTAATATGTCCAGCATGTTAGATAATTGCATTGCATTTTTGTACAAAGACTTTTCAAAGTCAGTGTGTAGTCATGAGAGATCATAGTTTTGAGGTGTTGGCACTTCCGATGCAATGTAGTGTAATTGTGAGTGCACAGGGGTAGGCAATTTGTTTTATGTGGAGGTCATAGAAGTTTTGGACAGACTGCAGGCTGGAAGACTTTGTAAGAATTCAACGTTATTACTTATCTGCACTTACTACACTTCTGTCTGTATATCACAATAAAGGACTGGCAGATAAACCATTTACTTTTAAAATGAAATTGCACAGTGATATTTTACATTCCTAATTTCACAGTGAAAATTTATGTTTGTATTTAATGTTTATTAATCACTGGACACCACATTACATGCCATTTTATTTTTAAAAAAGCACATACCTGAAGTTCCCTTTACTGTTTTGTTGCAATTGTGTTCAGACTTTTCCCAGTACTTGTTGCGTCTTTAGCTATGGGATCACTGAGATTGCTTACTATATTCCTTGCTGGAGGTCATTGATTTTTCTAGACCTAGTGGTGTACACTTCATGCTAAGTGAATTCCCACAGAAGGTAATCACGTGCAGATGAATCAGGTGAACATGATTATCATTCAGTGGAATAATGCGTTGTGGAAGTATTTTTCGCACCACATTCGTGCCAGCCATCATTATGTGAGCACCTGTGCCATTTTGTTGGAGCCACGGGATGTTACTGTTGCTACAGCATGCCCATTGTCTTCAAATAAATACAAGCCCATGACCCAAAGCCACTCTGCTCAAAATACATCCTTTCAGGAAAGTATTTTTGGCCATTGATAACCTGAATAATTTCATTGATGCAAATTAACAAACATTATATGCCTAGAGAACATAATGTGGCAACTTTATTAGTTGAGAAAATGTTTACAAAGTATAACTCATCAGATACATTTCTCAAAACCACACACAACATATAAGGCAGATAAACAGGCAACATATTTTATCTGATTGAGCCATCACCAGGCCCTTATCAAGAACATTAAAAACATACTTGACACTGCAGTGTTCTTGATATGGTCTTGAGAATGGCTTAATCAGCCGCAACATGTTGCCTATTTTATCCTATCTTATATGAGAAACATATCTGTCACTGAGAACACAGCAGGGATGTGTCATGTCAATAAAATAACTCATCACTTTTATGACAATACACATTAAACAAAATATTTCTTTGTGTTTTGTCAGGTTTAATAAGGCATACTACCTTGTCATTCAGCTGTACTTTTAACAAAACTTATTGTTTGTAAATAACAACCTTGTGGGGAATTCAGTACCCCCCCCCCCTCCTTTTAATTTGTGTGTACACAAGTGCGGACCCAAGGGAATTCTTTAAAAAATTTTAAGTCACTCCTGT
>Ga0123352_10012849_pt1 | contig 13268 bp, 8 predicted proteins | sample TergutLab28metaG_FD_89700 | JGI IMG/M metagenome (GOLD analysis project Ga0123352, IMG submission 89700) | Labiotermes labralis P1 segment gut microbial communities from Petit-Saut dam, French Guiana - Lab288 P1 | ecosystem: Host-associated > Arthropoda: Insects > Digestive system > Gut ... | reverse complement strand
GGTCGGGCCATTCCAGGAGCTTATATTTTCCGTCTGTATGTGTGTTTCGGCTAACGAATGTGATTCCGGAACGAATTATCTTCGTTAGCCGAGGTATCACTGTGTACACATATTCCTCGCAATATAGAGACGCCGGTCGGGCAAAAGAAAGAAAAAAATGGGACAGCGGTGAATGCCGCGTGACAAGGAAATCTTTTCGCGTGCCTGAGGTCACTATCGAGGCTTCACGATCACACTTAGACACACCACACTCGGTAGGACTCCTCTGGACGAGTGATGAGCCCGATGCAGAAACCTCTACCTAACAACACAAAACACTCACAACAGTCAGACATCCATGCCCCCAGCGGGATTCGAACCCGCAATCCCAGCAAGCGAGTGGCCGCAGACCCACGCCTTAGAACGCGCCACTGGGACCGGCACTCATTATGTAACGCCCAATTAACTCATTCCTCTTAATGTTTTTGTTTCCCAGCAGTTCTGATTTGTGTTCTAAGTAAGTGACCAATCTTTTATCTCGCTTTTTTTTTTTTTTTTGAATTAGCCCTACCCATCTTGCTGTTCGTTTAAACAAGCCCTCTCCCGGTAATATTTTACCGTGGTAATTTGAATTTTTTTTTTGCCTAAAAACTACGAATGAAAATGTTGGAACTCTTTTCTGTTATCTTCGCAGGCACCAAAGAAATCTGGATAAGAAGCGCTAGTGCTGCTAAACGAGTGATTTTGATAGGGGATAAAAGATAGCGTAGGTAATTTGGTTTCCAAGTCCCGAGACGTTTTTAGACCTACCTACATTTTACACACTCTAAATGCAGTATATAGTTATAGCTGTGTACTGCTGGCTGTCCGGTTGGTGTTTGTGGCCTGTGTGCCGACGCAGATGATGCATCGATCAGCACGAGTAATTAGTTATGTCACGGATTCTTTTTCAGAACCATGTTTTATACAAAGAAGCTGTGTTATTAGGTGGAATATGTATGGCACACAGACAAGTTTTATCGGAAAATGCTTTATCAGAAATCAATCTAGAGATAACTCCTGGATGCTGCCAATTTTTCAATTTGTGATGCCCTCTTTTTAGTTCAGTAACGACGGACGTCATTTGCATGTTACGTGGAAAAGGGTGTCTCAAAGGAGGTGCACCTGATGTGCGGTAACACGTAATTAGTTGTGAACGTACAGAGTTAATTGCTTAGTTGGCTCTTTGTGTGATTATGGTAACTAGTTCACCCAATCAGGTAGGTAGTTTGTTGGTTTGATATTGAGCTAGTTCTTTAGCTAATTGGTTAATAACCTGTATATGCTGCTTTAAGTTCTTAAGTTGTTTAGTTCTTCCGTTATGTAGATTCCGGGTTACGTAGTTGTGCATCTTAATTTAACATGCTAGAGGGTTGACTGCTGAACGGACTGTTTAGCTCCCTGTGTAATTGGTTATATTACTAACCACTTAGTTAATGAGCTTCTCAAGTGTCTTGCTTGTCACCTCATCACTAAATAGAATTTCACATAGGGGACTTGCTGAAGCCCCTTCCCCTTGAAACTGCAAGTTCCTGGAATCACAATGTCAGGAATACTTATGGACACCGAGATGAGTGATTTGTCTACTCTTGTAACCTGTACGCAGCTGTATCGGTTTACTCATTCGCCTTGGTGCACTGACAGCACCATTTTGTTTTTGTGGAAGGGGAAATCATTAAAGTTCACCCTAGAACAGGCCACGAAGGCCCAGAAGGGGAGTAGAGGTATAGCGGTACTCTTTCTTTAACCTCGGCGCTAGATGGGGTCGGTGGTTAACGCCACGCCCCGGTCGCTTTACCCCAGGGAAAGAGACACGGTATCCGTTGTGTAGGAGGGTGGGTGGGCTCCAGGGCCGGTGTGCTGAAAATCTCGCCTCCACCGGGATTAGAACTCCGGACCGTCCAGCCTGTAGGTGAAATCATTACCAAATACATTTTATCAGGAATTCTGGTTGGTGTGGCACCAATCATATTTCTACCAGTTTGAATAGCTCAAGTGACAAGCACTGCTGCTGTTGTAATTTCAGTTAAAGCTAGCTTTCTGGTAACAGTACTGAGGATAAATAGTTTGGCGATTTCGAATTATGACGCTATGAAGATACTTGTTATTAAGGCTCAGACTAATAAACTGCTTACTTCGGACGCTGGTTATCCGGATCCCCAATTGTCCGGATCGGCTTGGCCCTTCGGGTAAATATTTTAGTACTGGAATTTTACTACGGCTTTTTATGGCACAAAATTTCCCCCCAGTTGTCAAATACACATACGGAATTGTGTATTATTTTGTAATAGTACATGTAGCCTACTTTTTAAAATCCAATTATCCGGATCTTCTTCATGTACGGATGTCTCGCTGTCCCAATTAATCCGGGTAAGTGGACTTCTACTGTATAAGGAAAACTGCATTTGGCCATAAATAGCAATAGGAAGATGAAAGTGGGGACGGAAGGTGTTCGTCGGATAATTAGGAAGGAAGAAATCCCTTACTTCGGATGCACCTTCGAATAGTTAAGAGGAAATGACATTAACGTAGTTAGAAACTTGTACGTAGCGTAACGACTGTGGCACGTTCGCCCCATTTTGTTTAATTATTTAGAAAGATATGGAAGTTCGAATATAGCTAACGGCTCCAACAGCAATTTCGATTATGCTCAATAAATGTAAATGCATTTTTCATGTACGTTTATAAATTCAAGAGTGAGGAAGCTTCATTTAATTATTATCGACAGTAATAGACTTCTTTAATCTTTTCGTTTGTTCAAAGGGGCCGTTGCTGAAAGTCGATTACGTCCAGCAAGCTCGGAAATGTACATATAGCGCAAAAATTATGGGTCGCCCATTGCTATTGTTTAATAGTTCCTGAAACCGCAAGATTTTGAGAAAAATTTCTGCTTTACTGTCTGAGTTGTTTAACATCGTCGTTTAAATGAATCGTCAATACATGAAGTATATTTAAATGTTATGTATATTGGACCGTGCATCATTGTGATAGTTGAAGAATGAGAGACCAACTTGATGTCACTGGTTATTTATTATGTTTTATTTCACTTCTTCTATGCTCAACATGTTTCGGACATTAATACATCCATCATCAGGAGCCTGCGACTTTTCTATTGAATCACAACTTTGGTCGTGTATTCCTGTTTCGATGTGTGTTGGAGTTTCGGTGTGGTTGGGTTGGGGTGTGGTATCTGTGTAGCAGGCTGAAGCACTGCTACACAAATACCACCTCAACTCAGCCACACCGAAACTCCAACACACATCGAAACAGGAACACACGACCAAAGTTGTGATTCAATAGAAAAATCGCAGGCTCCTGATGATGGATGTAATAATGTCCGAAACATGTTGAGCGTAGAAGAAGTGAAATAAAACATAATAAATAACCAGTGACATCAAGTTGGTATCTTATTCTTCAACTGTATTTAAATGGTTTGTGAGAAATAGGTGTTACTTATTTGGTTCTTGATTTATTTCAATTACCTCTTTTCAGACCCAGAGGTTATAAAAAGTAAGGGCACAGTTCACCCTAGAACAGGCTACAAATGCCCAGAGGGGAGTAGTGGTGTAGCTGTACTCTTTCTTTAACCTCGGCATTAGATGGGGTGGGTGGTCAACGCCACGCCTCGGCCACTTTAGCCCCGGGAAATACCCAGTACTCGTTGTATTGGAGGCTGGGTGGGCCCCAGGACCGGGCCAATAGGTTTTGCATTGTCGAAATTAACATCTAAAATTTAAGGTTCTCGCAGCGTTGTTGAGGGTAAGTCTCGTCTGGGATATAGTGCCATGTCGACCAGTAAATAGTTACCGGCGTTTCGGCGAAGCTTCCTCCAGTCTCCAGGGTAGTCCAGCTCTTCTTGGACTGCTATAAAGATGTAGGCAGTGAACTGCTCCTACGCGGTGTCATATCCCAGAGGACCTGAATGGAAAGGAAATATTTTTATCCATCTTCTGAGTTGATTTCTTTTAAGTAGCCGCTTTCGAAACATGACCTGAATGCTTCTTCACTATGCTAACGCTGATGAACACAAGGACCAGAAGCAGGTCGCTAATATGCCTACCCCAGAACACTAGAATCTTGAGCTCCCGAGAGAGAGACAGAGTGCAGTTGGAGACTTCTCACCGTTCCTTGACCCCTTGACAAAACAAGATGGCGGTAGCACGACTGATGCCAGCACCACCTAGTGACTGACCTCTTGAACACACGCGACTTGGAGGCCTTCACCTTTTTCTATTCTCTTTTTATTTTTACCTGAAGAAATTATAGTTGCCAAGGTTGCCAAGACTATTCCATATGCTTTCGTTCTTGTCTTTCTTTCGTGTTATTATTCGTCGCTGTACGGAAATTGCCGTGTTAGTTTAAAAGTACGTAGATGGGACTTGTATATGAGAAGTGGGATTTGGATTCGTTAGGAAATGGTGTGATTTGATACGGTTTCTTGGGCAGGTGGTTGAGTGACCTGGCCAGATCTGGCAACGTGTGGTTGTCTTTTTATTTCTGTCTACTCGTACTGTGATCACAGCTTGCAACTGGCTTTCTGGTCGGCTTTAGACCCTGGGGGTGGGGGGATAGGAAGAGAAAAAAGAAAGACGAACCGTTACCAGCAGATCTACGTTGCCAGTGTACTCCCTTCTCCCATTCCTTCCTACTGTACAACAACTGCATCTTTCACAAATAATGATAACAGCGAGCTAAACTTCATTTCATAAGTCTGTTTGTGACATTCACGAATTACACTGCACCAAAACAATGGCCTCTGATGCACCAATTTCGTTTCGTCGTATAGCCTTTGGCTACCTGCATCAGAACTTTTCGTTTTCTGTCTCCCTCTTTATTTTTTATCTTCTGACTTGACAATTTTCGACGCATTTCTGCATTTTTTTTTTATAAATGTCCAAATTTTCGTCAGCGCAACTTCGTCTCACCGTACATAGTCCCACATCCGGTACGCGAACTCAGTAACGTTATCGACTGACGCAGTGTCGTTACATAAACTACGATTCAGTCTCACCCAGTGCTAAATAGACTTTGTTAGAGCGTCTCGAAATGCTGGTGCTTGTTTGCAGCTGTGATAGACACGAAACGAGAACTGCTGCTTTACTTCAAGGCGTGAAGCCGGGTGCATCCGTCCTTTTGTTACTGCTCTGTTCATGTGCTGCACAGCGGGTCATTAACTCCACGTTGCAGTCTCCCATATGATATCGATAATAGCTCAGGCTACTGTGGTGGAAATTCTCCTATCTTAAGAAACACTATAAAGTGCATGACTGCACCCTTATGAGCCCTCCACGGGACTATACCGTAAGCTGGTTCAACCCGTTCACCTATCTTCAAATAAAATCACTTTAGTATTATCTTTTAACCTACAACTGTGTTTTCGAAATGGCTGTTTTGTTGAGACTTTTCTGTCAGAAAGCTGTATGCATTTCTCTTATCTTCCCAGCTGGCTACATGCCTAGCCGTCCTGTCCGTCTTTATATAGTGAGAGAATCGTAAATTATAAGTCTGTTTATTACGCGATTTTCTCAAACTTTTAGGCGCTTCAAAATTCAGTTGTGAAAAGCGGATGGTAGTTTCACGTCTGTCCGTCTGCTGGAATGGAACATCTCAGCTCCCGCCGGTCGGATTTTCGTTTGTAGCAAATTTATGCCAAAAACTGTGGCCGCGTGCTGATTTTGGTTAAAATCGGATAAAAGTAACAGACACTTTATGCGAAGACCTGAGTAATATCTCAGTGTACGATATAGGTACTAGAGAGGCTGCAGAAAGAATTGATAAGATTGATTTCACTGCTTGTTGCAGCACGACTTCTAGCTATTCGCTACCGTTGTTACACATAGTGAGCAGAAGAGGTAAAGTTACCCAAGAACGGGCCGTGAGGGCCTAGGGTGGGAGTAGAGGTGTAGCTTACTCTTTCTTCAGCCGCGGCGCTGGATGGAAGAGAGTGATCAGCGTTACGCCCCGGCCGCTTTACCCCTGACAATAACACAGGGTATCCATTTTACAGAAGGCTGGGTGGGCTTCAGGGCCGGACTGGACTTATGCGGATAATCTGTCCCTCCCCCCACTGGGATTCGGAAACTCATTTTTGTGTGTGTGTGTGTGTGTGTGTGTGTGTTAGGTAAAAACATGAAAAGGCAATGTTTTTTTTTTAATTATTGACGACTTTAAAATCCAAGTACAACATGCGAACGCTGTAAATGTTTACGTTCTGTTTACATTTCGTAACTTGTTCAGTTCATCTGTTATAGATACTCGAGTCTGGAGATTGTTTTAGAACTGATGCAGCATTTTTTTCAACTTCGAGCTAATTAATCACGGGGTGCTGGGAAACTACAGAGATGTTGCTGGTCCTGCGGGACCCGTTGTTAATGAGACGTGTAGACTGGAGGCCGTCAGATGTCATGAAATATTGTTCTGGCTTATTGTTTCGTACCGTGGACGAGAGAGCAAAGGCAAAAATATATGTCCTGCGGATGGGATACGTAGGTATGTTAGTAGATAATAAGTGGGCAGGAAGAAAACATAGAGACCGTGTTTTGTGTCCCTATGCTCTGTAATCGCTGCTTTTGTTATACGAGACAGATACAGTATATCGCATAACAAATCGGAAGTGTTTTGAAGTTTGCAGCCAGCCAATAGTAGTACTGCTGGTCTGTATTGTCTTTTATTCCAGGGACATCGTGAATGTTGTACATTACCGCAGAATTTTAAATAATTGTTAATCACTTTGCAGACCCCTTGACTCTGTGCGGTCAAATGTCAGTGTAAAATTTCGAGTGATTATAAAATGCTTCCGATTCTGTCAAAGAAGTACAGTTCGGGACTCAGCTTTGCGACCTCAGGCGCTGGGGATGAATACGGGAAATACGCGGGGGGATATGCGGATGGAACACGTCTTACCGCTGCTGGGAGAGACGAATGCTTGTGATGTGGAATATTGTTTGAAAAAAATCTGTTGCTAGAGCCGGCTTGGTGTCACAGTGGTCGCACAACACAGGTAGTATTTGGTTAAAGGTGGTTTCTACTGCTAGTAGCATGAACTTCGTCGGTTAACAGAGGAGGCGTGTTTTAAAATTCCTTCCGGAGAATCACAGCTCAGTGCCGATCTTTAAATATTTGTAGTACGTCTGTTGTGCAATAGTGGAAGTAATTGGACTTTCTTCCCGTAATGTCCTGAACAGGCTGCTTACCCACAACCGTCAAATTATACCACTGTATTAGTCTATAATGAACGTTTGCGTTGGAGTGGAGGGATTTGTTGACCTGCACACGGTATCACACAAAATCCCCGAATCCGAGCTACCGCCTGCCGGTTTATCATCAGAACTCCCTCCAGGGTTCCAACTACCAGAATTAACAGTGGCCAGCCCCTGTGTAGTGGCGGTTCGTTTAGAGAGGACTGTGTAGAGGAATATCGTTTAGCTATGTTACCGCGCTGAGGCTCGTACGACCTCTTGCCGGGTAATTATCATATTTGAGACTGCCTAGTCTACTGTTCTCGCAGTTTTCGAGGAATCTGCTGTGACGAATTCCCCAAACTTCCCTCTGTGTCGTGCCGTACATAATTAGTGGGGATAGCTCAACAGCAAAGCCTGTGGCAACGGGATAGACGACTGGAGGGTAGGGATTCCTGTTTTATTCACCATATTCAGATAGACGTTTTGAGTTTTCCAAGCTTCCTTTCTGATCGATACCTTGGGGCTCTATCCTAGTTAGAGTCTGGCTGGAGCGTTAATCTGACAACTGATTTGCATGTAGAAGAGAATACGTTAAGCTTTACAAAGACAATAGGTAATTTTTCAGGTGCTTAGACACAGGAGCAAGTAGAAGCTTTCTGAACTGAAACAGCTTCCTGAAAAAAGAAACGTAGGATTCTACATTTTGCAGCTCACGGATATCTGTATCCAGGACGGACTGACATTTCAACTTTTGCACCATATCCTCTTGGACTTCCATGTGGTTGTTTTCTAAAGTTCTCCTCGAAAGATATGTCTGTTAGTCTCCTATTTGTTTCCTGACTAGTTTCATAGCTCCACTTTTGGATCTGTTCGCGTCATCGGAGGCAGGGTTTGATTGACAGCGGTATACTGAAAATTTAAAATAGTTTACTCAAATAGTTTTTAATAGTGTGACGTGTGCTGAACCAGTTTTCCATATAATTTAAAACTGTTCACTTATTCTTACTAGTACTAACTCCGGGGGAGCCATTACACTCTCCAAAAATGTATTTTGATTTGTCAAAACTACAAATAGTTTTACGAAGCGGATTTCATCTTAAGGCTCATATTGAATATAAAGGTAAATCAGTCCTGTTACAAGCCTGGAGGATCCCAGAGGGTTCCAGGAAGTTGGGGTTCCCAGATTTCGTGACAACGGCACAGGATGGAGGTAGGTTGTCAGCCTTACGCACCGGCCGCCTTTATCCCCCGGAAATACTCTTGGTACTCATTTCTGTTACAGGCTGAGTCGATCCCAGGGCTATAGTGCGATCAGAAGGATTTTATGTTAATGAAAAATTCCGATGACACCAGCTGGGATCGACCCAGCGTCCTTCCGATTTGTAGCACAGCATCTTAACCATTGTGCCACCGCGGTTCTCATTCATGTTGAATATATGTTACTGAAAATTGCAAGCGACAAAAGGTATGTAGGTCGACAAAGGAAAAGATGGACGGAGCAACGTCCCTGAAGGCGGGGAATAAAACCTGAATGAAGGTCTGTGAAAATATATGATTCGGTGTACGTATCAAAAGGTGATACTCTCCATACGTCAGATGACCCAGTGTTTTCGCGGAACTCTGTTACAGATTTCTCGTGTTTTAAATTGCATTTTTCCATATTATGTAATTCCCTCAAGTTTCTACTGTACTGTCGTCCTAATGCGCACAGTCAGTCCCTAGAATCTTGTCTCATACTAACACGTGAGTAATGTTCTCAGAAAGGTGATTGTCCTCAGAAACAGGTTCGTGTGCTGTACCAGCGTTTAAGTCCCGCAGTGATGCCTCTGTTGACACAACAGGAAATGTGATTTGCACCTCACGTGCATTCAGTAGCTCGTCGCTTCTATCACAAACCATATCTATGGGCTGCTGAAGACTGGGCTTCTTTTTTTGTGTCACTCCCATTAGTGCATCAGTGCCCAGAAAGTTGTCCGCAGGTCGGGGTCAAGGTTCCAACTCTTTTCCTGTCCTCTTAGTTATCTCCCAGATGGCCGTGTCATTGCTGAGATTGTTATTCGGCGGCAAATTACTACTGAGTCCCGCGTGTAGTCTTAGGCTATTCTGTGTGGGGGTTTCTGGTGGACAGCGTTGCTGGGTCACGTTTGTGTCCGAATACGTCGTTATTTCCCTATACGTATCATTCCCTTATTTTTATGGCAAAGGGCTACACCCGTTATTGTGGGCTGGTTTGCGGGTCGCAACAATAAGTGGTGTACCTAACTGCTTGAATTATTGTGTAATCTTAGTAACTGACCAACTTAATGCACAAATTCTTGTTTTATAATAAGTTTATTACATTCCTCTACATGTTTCGACACCATCAGGAGGTCAGAATTGTATTATACTGCATCTCGTATCGTCACACTCTGTAGGTGGCCGTCCGGTGCACCGGACGGCCACCTACAGAGTGTGATGATACCAGATGCTGTATAATACAATTCTGACCTCCTGATGGTGAGCACATAGTGCTCGAAACATGTAGAGGAATATAATAAACTTATTATAAAACAAGAGTTTGTGCATTAAGTTGGCCAGTTACTAAGATTATACTGAGATGCACGGTCAGCAAAACATTAAAATTATTGTTAAATGTTTATACACAATTTACAAATGTGACCACGGTCCACATTTTACAACCCCTCGGGCCGCGAGTCAGAGACACATAATCTGAACAATCGGTAGTGTCATTAAATGGAATATTTGCTTTGAACTTGTCTTCGTAATTCTTATTGTTCTCTACATCACCCCGCTACCATATTTATTCCCTTGTGACCAACATGCTATATATTCCACAGCACAGCAGTTCCATAGCAAGAGAAAAGAGATGAATAAAAAATTAAATAAGGAGAGGAAAAGGAGGAAGAAAGTTTTATGGTGCTGCTTTAAAGGTAAAGTTCACCCTGTAGCCTGCCATGAAGGCACGGAGGGGGAATAGAAATAGAACTCTGCTCTTTCTTTAACCTTGGCGCTATATGGGGTGTGTGGTTAAGGCCACGCCCTGGCTACTTTGCCTCCGGGAATGACCCGGTACCCGTTGTGCAGGAGGCTGGGTGGGACCCAGTGTGGGCCTGGGCGGGTGCGGAAAATCTCCCCACCGGGTTTCGAACCCCGGTTCTCCCAGCCTTCAGCGTAATCGCTATACCGACTGAGCTCTTCCGGCCCTAGACTTACATACGTGAGATTAAATAAGTATTTGTATATTTTTAATTCCGTGAATTATGGTTCAGTTACTGCGATGTAAACCAACAAATGCACGCAGTTCATCAGAATCACAATAACATGTAGCAGTTGACGTATTGTAGCATTATTGCGATTCTGACGAATTTGTTGGCTTACAGCATGGTAATTGAATAAGCTGTTAAGTGCAGAGAAGTGTCTCGCGCTGGCATGGCAAGAGAATGACCTGAACTACAAGTTCTGTACATCCTATTAATGTTAGTTTACTTTTCCGTGAGTACCAGTAAGCAAACACGACACGTAAGTGACGTGTAAGTAGTAAGCAAACGGGAGCACGTCATTAAGAGTATGGCTGGCAGTTCTAACTGGATACGGAGGTGTGTACAACGACGACAACTGAAGTATTTAAAAATGTGTATACGTAGCATTTGGATGTGGATGAAAATGAACACACGCTTTAATACCCCTAGCTAAGAACAGGGACAACAAGAAATAAAGAGAGAAATTTGATAAAAGTAATAACTTGGCTATCATATCTTCTGGATGTATGCTTCATATGAATATTTTATTCAGGTTAAATGCATAAGGATTTTTTCGGCAGTGTATTAATTTAAGCAAAAAAAGGTTATTATTTGTTTGTTGAATTTGTAGTGTATTGAGGTCGAGGCTGAATTTTTCTTGTCACTGGTTTCCATGTACGCGCTAGCCATCTCTGGGGTCCTAAGAGACGTTTGGGTTTCCCACAGTGAAGACGCTAAATATTACTGTCTTGTGGGCTGTGATCCTATGAAGTCTAGCAGAAATTTACAAAATCGTCGGCGGCAGAAGGCTATTTCGGAAATGATGGTACTCACCTACCGGACTACATGTTAGCATTTTCCACAGCACTGTAATATTCTGTATACTGGTCCTTTTTTCTTTTTAGATTATTGCAGAAGGATGGGTTGAGTCCATCATCGGCCTCTGTGTTCATTTTAAAACAAACACAGGACCTTTTCGTGATTTTGACGAAGCCAATCAGTAGTCAAGGTTTACTGTGTTGAGGCTTAAGTTTTCATTTTTTTTTAAGCAATAGATATTCTCACATCAGTAAATGTAGCAAGTAAACTTCCCACAGTTATTCCAATGATGCTGGTACTCGTTTTTTTGCGATAGTTACGTTCCATAGACAATTGGGATAGCTTAAAGTTGCATAAATCTAATCTAATTTACCTGCAGATCTTAATGTCTCTCAAATTTAACGTTCAAGTGACCGTGCATCGTGATAAATTCTTATAATAAAAGCAACTAAATGCACTGATTTCTCCATTTTTTTGTAATAAAACTCTGCTTGCTGCTCGCTAGCTGTCAGCAAACCTGTATAACATATACCATTGCCGTGTGTACAGTGAAAAACTCCTGATGATGGACAGAGGAACTGTCCGAAACATGTTGAGTTTTATTCCAAAAATAAATTTGGGAAATTAGAGCATCTAGTTGGTTTTATTATAAGAATTAATTTTTTGTCACTCTGGAATGGTTATGTTAACAACAGATATTTAACAGACATTAACATTCGCCTGTCGCACGTTAGATGGTTTGCCGAATTAATGGGTGGATGTACCGATGGTCAGTCACTGAGCTGTAGGGGAATACGTTTCAAAAATGTGACACGACTTGCAGCACGACGTTCCTCCCCCTCCCTTCCGCCTCTCTTAGTTATTCTAGTGGAATCGCATATTTTGAAATGTGTCTAAGTTCGTTGTCTGTTCGCATAAAGTGAAATCGCATTGTTCGAACATGTAAATGCAGACGAATACCTAAAAATAATCAAGAAACAAGTTTCATGTAACAAGAATTTGACAGGAGGCTACGAGGCTGTTGATAATGTACACGAGGCTACAACCGGTCCAAGCAAATAGCTGAGTACGCGCGGATAAAGACAGAGGTACAGGGTGTTCTAAATGGACGATGGGTGAGAGTGAAGGCTTGGCTTGTTGTATAAATTTGAAATATAAACAGCTGATTAATAACTGAACTTAAACGGCAGTGGGTAAATCATTATACCAGCATTATTACCGGCATTTTTCACTGCCGGTGGTATATTTGTTCCACTTAGTCCCACTTGAAGTTTTGGGAGTTTTCTGGTTGCGGTTTATTACGTTAAGAACAGAGTTGCCCTATGCCGTTTGTTCTGAGAAGTTTAGGAGACAAATATATTTTGTTAGGCAGGTGAATTTTTTTAATATCAAAGCAGATGGTACACGTGGTAAATGCTGTGACTTAAAGGATTCCGCCTACGGCTAGTAACGATATTTTGACATTCAGGTAACCGTGCATCGTGATGATAAATTCTTATAATAAAACCAACTAGATGCACTGATTTCTCAAATTTATTTTTGGAATAAAACTCTACATGTTTCGGACAGTTCCTGTCTTCATCATCAGGAGTTTTTCACTGTACACACAGCAATGGTATATGTCATAGAGGTTTGCTGACAGCTTGCGAGCAGGATCAGTCCTGATCCTGCCGTGTGTGCAGTGAAAACCCCCTGATGATGGACAGAGGAACTGTCCGAAATATGTAGAGTTTTATTCCAAAAATTAATTTGAGAAATTAGTGTATCTAGTTGGTTTTATTATAAGAATTAATAACGATCTTTAAACAGAATGACAACCAGTCTCGCAGTGTCAAGCCTTGCATATACAATCTACCTCACATACAGTGAAAATTTCCCAAATTCCATTCATCCCCCCCCCCCCCCCCCCCACAACACCCACCCCTTTTTTTTTTTTAAATAAACCCAACTCTCTGTTTTTTGTTTTTTCAAAGTTTTTTTTTTTCAAAAAAATTTAACAAAAATTTTTCTT
>Ga0123352_10012848_pt1 | contig 13268 bp, 16 predicted proteins | sample TergutLab28metaG_FD_89700 | JGI IMG/M metagenome (GOLD analysis project Ga0123352, IMG submission 89700) | Labiotermes labralis P1 segment gut microbial communities from Petit-Saut dam, French Guiana - Lab288 P1 | ecosystem: Host-associated > Arthropoda: Insects > Digestive system > Gut ... | reverse complement strand
TTTGTTACTTTGTTGTTTAGTTTGTTGGGAGGTCAGTTAATTTGTTACTTTGTTGTTTAGTTTGTTGGGAGGTCAGTTAATTTGTTACTTTGTTGTTTAGTTTGTTGGGAGGTCAGTTAATTTCCACTGAATGATTCTACTACCGTATGAAAGATACTGTTGAACGCTTTACACTTGCCTAATTTAGGCATTCTATTTTGAGCTCCCCCTTCTTCTGGGACGTGGCGTCGCTACGCTGGGCAAGTGGTGTCGAACGTTTCGAGACTGTGTGCTGGTCTCATCTTCAAGGACCGAAATGTCCATGAACATTTCACACGTCCTTTTTCTTTAATAACCTGCGAAAGTTTCAAATATATAGGCCTAAGTAATTAATCCAATTTGTGTGTTGACAGAGGGCCTTCTGTGTACATTGCAGGCGCCATTTTCACTACTTCAACGCGTTTACTCATTGGCCGGTGGTGATCCTGTCGTCTAGTCCGGGTCATGCAGGTAAATGACTTTGTTTAAACACCGCCAACAGCAGTGGCGGTAAACAGCGAAGTGTGAAATTTTAAAGTCGCATCTTATGCGACAAAAATGAAAACGTTGGGAGGCTTAATAAATGAAGCGTGAATTATACGACCCTGATGTCGTCCAGTTAACATTTCAGGAACGAAATTAGATTGTGGTAACGATTCCAATGGTTTGACCTTTCCAACCATTTTGAAAACGTTATTGAGTTACTGCACCATGGCGTCTATTGTCTGTCCGTAATTCGATGAACGTTTATCAGATTAACTCCGAATTTTGTACAGTTGGTGCGAACAGCAACAGGAAGGGAGCAGCTCTGGTACTTTGTTAGGTGCAGCCAATAACGCAGTTTCCTTAAACGAATCTAATAATTTTCCAATCGTTTGACTGGTCTCCGACCCATCATATGGTGGTCAAGAATAGTCCTATAGAAATGGTAGTTATTCTTCTGGAGTACATAAATTACTCAGTTTAGTTATTGTTAGTTTATTTAACAATCCCGTTTCGAATAGAGAATTTCTGTATCGTCGAAAGCTATAGGTTCTTCGTAACGGATGGTGATTAAGTGGGTAGGCCTTCATCGTCCATCATTCCACCATTTTTTCGGACCGAGTGTGGTATACTTTAAACGTCCCCTCGAACAGAACACTGGTAACCTGAGTCATATTCGAAAGGGCAGCTCCTTAATATAAGTCTTGGCTCTTTGTTAGCCACCCACGTAGTTTATGTTCTTATGAATTCCAGACGTTATTTTACAAAAGTGGACTGTTTCGCTCCGCTCTGTACTGACGCACCGCAGTCGACGTAACTCTGTCACAACCTGTTGAAATAACGCAGGCCTACGCCTGAAATTGATCTCCTGTCTAATGCTAGGCCTTCGAACTGGGGTATTCTGGTAGCCCTTTCCATTCATACTCCCCTTGATTCGTGCCACATAAATGTATGTACGTTTTATTCCAGTGCAGTTAATCAGCCAAATAATGTATTGTACTTATACAAATTCTGAAGCTGCATGTGATGTAATTTTCTCAATTCTTTGACGTGTTTCGTGACCCGGCGCTATACTGTTGAGTTATGCGGGGGTGGGGATGTAAACTGCACGTCATTCATAACACTTACTGTCCTTTTCATGAACCCTGCCAGGACTTACCATCATGTGTTATTATCGTTCTCTTAAGGAAAGTTTCCCCTTATTTTTTCTTAAAATCAGTCCGTAGCCGGTGGAACCCACATTATTAACAAACATCATGTTACAATGAAGGATAAATGTATCCGTCGCTGAAATTTCCCTACAATATATGTTACGTGTTAAGCTTGTAAATACGTCGACATAAACTTTACTTTAATACTATGCTCGGAGCCAGTATAGAAGGAACACTATGACCATCAAAAGATTATTAAGCCGCTTCTCCTTTTCGTCTTCCCTTTCAGTATCGCAGTCACCTACGCGGGACGTAATTATTTAACCTGTTGTGCTGATATCAGGTGTACCAGCCACTGACATAAACGTGGAGCTCAGCTTCGCCAGTTCATTAGCTACTAGGTGCAAATTTCCTCCCTGCCTCTCCTAGTATCAGTCATCTCATTTATGGCACCCGTTTTCAGTCCAGACCGTCACTTCTTTCCTGATTTGACATTTGAAGTCTACACGAACATTTGCATGGCAAATTTAATTTTAGTGAGTGTTGGTTCAGTAAGACTCTGTTTTACTTGTTTTTCTGTAGTCTTCCTCATAAGCGGTCCATGGTAAAAAGTGTGTGTGTGTGTGTGTGTGTAAGTATGTATGACAAATGTAGATTTGAAATAATTCTTATTTGTAACGTTCCTCAATTGCAGGTATAGGTAATGAAACAGTTGAGGAAATGTTCTGTGTCTTTCGAGTGTAATTTTTACACCTGAAATAACTGTTAATGGTATATAATAGTGTAAGGATTGGTAATCTCAAATACCTAACTTGATTACTTTTGTACTACATAATTCAAATTTCAAATTTATTTTTTTGTCTGAAGTATATTTCTTTGAAGGTGAGTGCCAAATCAGGTCATTATCAGTACACGTCAGCTATAATTACTTACCACTCTCTGCTCTTTATCGTATGGTAGGTGTATTTACTTCTTACTTTTAAATCCAGCCCTTGTCTTTTTGAAGTAATTGGCAGCATCGCTATGTTGCGCAAAGTAACCCTTTCAAAGATGAAATTACATTTAAAGTTACAGTTCGCAGACCACATTAAAAACTCCCTCTCCATTTAACATCAACTCAGTTCGTGCTGTCTGGATAAATATTTGCTCGTTGTCCCGAGATGCAAATGAAACACATCAATAAACTCAGACTGCAGAACGTAGAATTTTTTAACGTTATCCCTGGTGTTACATGAAGTAAACTCTGGGCTTCAATGGGTTGCTGGGAACATCACAATTTCATCAGTTGATCTGGCTGCGTAAAATAATTAAATAAGATATCTGTTGCCTTTTGGCTTCATTTTATCCTCCCGCTGTTTAATAACATTTCTGCCATAAATTAATAAATATATGTAGGGCCTATCCAATATGATACCAACTTCCTGTCCTATCCAGGCCACTGACTGCCTAACGGAATTTTGTTGGAAATTATGTTTGGCACTATGAAAACAGTGCATTACATTTGCCGTTTAGCTCAGAACTTTTTTTTTAACTTAAGTAGTGTGCAGTATGTTTCGTGGCACCCGGTGGAGACGATCATTGATTCAATGTGCTGCGTCTTGTCGGACAAGGATCTTACGGCCTCTCATTTATCTCGGTCCAACTCCCGACCTGAATGTAGGGAAATACCTCGCAAAAGCTGACTTTTCTCTCTCACCGAAAAGGTTTCTGATGGTGGGAAGTTCTTTGCAGGTGTGAATAGTAGGGAAATTAGTGTTAGGTGCCCCTGACTGAAAATATGGTGTTCCGAAATTTCTACGTTTCTCTCTCTCTCTCTCTCTCTCTCTGTCTTCTTGCCTGTTTCTCGCCCAAGCAATTATACAATATTTGTCAAAACAGAATTGTGAACTGCGATTTCGATTCTTTTTATAACAAAAATACGAATCTTGGAGACCTTAAACCTGCCGGAACTATCCTCCATTCCTAGTCGCCTTCTTGAATGAACGATACTCTTACACAGGAAAGACGTTTAGTGTGCTACATACTTAGGAAATAATTAATGTCTATGCTTCAAAAGTGGCAGGTGTAAAAAAGAAGCGTCACATTTTTAATTACCCATGATCACGCAAAGAAGCCTACTCACCGAAATCTTGCCATTTCTGTCAGAGAAAGCGAAGCTCTGGTGAAATGAAGCACGAAAAGAAAGTTGTCACTGTGTGTGCCTAAGGCATATAGAGTGATAGAGGCATTGCACCATTCATTCTGAACCCTCACTGGTTATCGTGGCAGGGCGGAATTTGTCCAGAAAATGTACATCGATATCAAATTATGCAAGTCTCATACGTGACGTTACTAATACACGGGTCTTCCATATCTTCAGAATCAACAAATCCTTCCTCCTCTGATGCAAATTAAATAAAGCAACTGACTTTAAATCCGTTATTCCTATCAAAACACGAGCGAAACTTTCGTTCCACTGCATCATATTTCCAGCCGCTTCTTTGTGCAGTTCAGCTGAAATGCCTTTTCCTTTCATTGTTCCCGATAACAAATTTGTTGTCCTTCCCAACTGTGACAGAAAGCTTAAATTTGCATGAATACTCGTTCTATTCTTTTGGGTCATTAAATATGCTTTGAATTATTGAAATAGAGGAAGAATCGTTCCCCTGTCAGGTGCATTTAGTGCAGAACAAAAAATTTAAGTGTTTTGTGTAGAATACAAAACGCCCAACCGCTTTCTCCAACGTTTAATTGCTGGAGGAGGAAGGAAGATTGTCTGGCGTTTTATTGGAACTAATTATTTTACACAGACCTTCTTCCCTTTAACTATAACTTCAGGATGATAGGTGTCAGTACGGGGTATTGGTTGAATTGTAGCGATAGGAAAATACCAAAGCTAGGTCAAATAATTTTTGTAAATTCATTTCTTGACTGTAGACGAGCCTCATTAAATTTTGGCGCACTTCTTTACAGTCATTATCATTGTTTCTGTGAGGTAATGAGGCTGAAGAAATAAATGAGCATCCAGCAAATAATACAATACAACATCAGCTGGTGGCATTGCTCCAGTATATGAGATTAAAATATTAATTAACACTTTCCATGGTATGATACATTGAATGTAACGTATAGACTTTAATATATTTGTGAAAAAATGTATCTTCTAGTTGAGGAACGTGGCGAGAGGAGAGTGGTGTGTGTGTATAATGCTTCAGGTATGAGAGGAGTCATGGTTGTGTTAGCTGGCAACTTTCGATTGAATTCAAGTTGTTCCGCGAGGAAGAAAATTGATGAGATGCAAGATTGCATTAAGTCATGCGGTATGTCTGGAGTAAAAGTCCTAAACGATGCGTGAGAACATCGATGAGAGCGAAAACTAGTGGTCATATTCATAAAATAAATGTAGAGAAAATTAGGCAGTTTTGATATATGTGAGGGTTTGGGCGGATTTTTACAGTAAGCAATTATTATGAACATAGAAATTCAACAAAATTGATATTTCCGAAGATTATTAGTCTTCATATGGATACTAAATGGCTCGCTGAAGGAAACATTTCAGCACGTGGATCTGTAATTCTTGACGAAGTAAATAGGGAAATTCTCGAAAAAGTGCCAGGAGTTGTTAGAAAATTCAAATTGTTAGCAATAATTATAAGTACTAAAGAAGTAGTAACTTATCCTGCAGAATTCTTAACATCTTTGGAAATATCAATATGCACAGTACACATTGTAAATATTAAAAGTGGTGCACCAATAGCGTGTTTGAGAAAAGTGAATCCACGAGGACTTTGTAATGGTACTAGATCGGTAGTGAAGTGACTGTATAATTCCCTTATAGTGAATACTGCCATTACTGGCCACCCAAGAGAGAATGCATTGATTACGAGAATACTCATAATATCATTGGAATATTCATTCACGTTTAGAATAAATCGGTTACAGTGGGAATTGGTTTTGCAAAACGTGTAAATAAATTCAAGTCCAATAACTGAAAGTTATTGGACTTGTACGACATTTTTCACCCATGGACGCTTTAATTTTGATTGTTTAGGACTATGAGATACAAATAAATTATTCATTTTACGTGCAAGTAAAAAATAACTAAGTACACAGGGAAGTACATGGCAGGCAGTGTACATGTACTTGTAACGTAACATCTTGGGGCGTTCGTGTTAACATTGTTGCAGTGGAAAAACAGTAAGTATTAAATATTATAAGTGTGTGTTCGTATTCTTGGTTTAGTCATGCGACATGCACATTGCATGCGCCGTATTATACTGCCATCTTTGTAGCGCCTGGCTCTACGTTACTTTTCCACATTATCTTACAAGCGGCACGACTGCACAAGAAAGTTACTGAACTTAAAATACTTTGAGCGAGATATGATTAAAAATGTATATTGGTCTTCACGTAAACTACCGGTTGTTTTTGTTGTTGTTGTTGTTGTTGTCATTGTCATATTGTGATGAACCTTGAATTTTCTCGACAGATTTTCGAAAATACTCAAATATCAACCTTAATGAAAATACCTTTAAAGGGAGCCGAGTTTTTTTTCATGGGGGCGGACGGACATGACGAAGCTGAAAGTCACTTTTTGCAATTTTGTTGAGGCGCCTAATAATGAATATTTGATTTGAGTTTTTAATAAAAATTCGTAAATTCGATTCGAAGTTTAATGCTGTCTGTTCGTATTTAGTTTATGGCGAGAAGGATGATTCAGCATTTGGTGGTTGGCTGTAAGAAAAAGAAACAGACCAGCGAAAGAAGTCATGCAGTGACGCGTGAATATTGTGGCAGCCCGTCAGACGACGAGCACGTGACTGGTGTATGTTATATGTGCAACTGTCTTATGTACTTGATTTCTGTGAACATAAAACGGCTCGAAATCTGTCTCCTTGTCGTTTGTTTGCTAGAGAATGTGGGCTCACCCTCCGACGTTTCGGACACTGTGGCAACGTTAAGTAGGCTTTAGCTCCGGCTGTTCCGACTGCACAATGGCTCTTGGTCGCCGTATGCTTTTCGTCGCCAAGTGCCCTCTTTACTTGATACGTAGTTCTTAAATACTCTTTAGAAGTGCGGGCATTTCATTATTTATTTGAGCCTATATTCAGTAAATTAACCACAACATCTGTAAGGCGAATATGAACTCATGACAAAGAGATAAAAATGCTGGCTTTATGTCAACCTCATTTTTGAGCAATCCAACAGAGAATTAGTCATAGAAATGATGCCGAATGCCTACAGTGATACGGAGTGTGTTTTAGCGCCATTAGGACAGTGGCAGGCTATTAGCTATGACATGGAGCAATCACAATTCCACACACATTTTTACAACGGTTGGTTAACTGAGCATTTCTTTTTGTTGCTCCCATTTTCACGTTCCTACGTGTGGGCTGTCCATAAACTTCGCTACCGAAACACGTAGCCATTGATGTTTTCGTTGCGATTTTCATGAGGACAAGAACAGGCACTGTATCAACATGACTCTTCCTTGTGGAATGAGCTTCCTCGCCAGATATGAAGCCGTAGAGCAGCCTTAGCAGTTGGTACTGGTGCATAAAACACGCCGCGTTGACTTTAGGTACCAGCCTTCACATAAATCAGGCGGGGCTCGTGGTTCGATCCCCAGGATTACGCTAGTGAATAATTCATCGGATTGATGCAGAACAACAAATCAATAGGCTTTGTTACAAGTGCAAACCCAGTTTGTTTTCGAATAGAGGACAAGCAACAGCAATATGCTTGCGAAATGAGACTTGTCTCCTCACTTGCTTGTCCGGCATTCGATGTTCAGTCTAAATATTCTATGAATGTCAACAGTAGCAAAGGAAAATCCGCTACAACAGACTTCCTGCGAGAGGGTTTGTTGAAAACGTCGTACGAGAGAGTTGAGTGTGACGAATTGGGAATTGCGTTACTGTCGGGCATGGAAATATCTGTTGGAAGTATAAAGGATATAATGAGTGAACAACTGTAAGGTTTCTTACACATGGTGCCACAGTTGTCACACCTCTTTGCAATGAGCCACTTGTCATGCAACATAAATGAAGCGAAATCATCTTGCCGCCACGTGCACAAATGACCGTGACACCAAAAAGTGCAGCTGTCACTGATTTTTAAATGATAATGGTGCAACCATGGCGATTATTTGTATAAAAACCCGAGGAAAATGTATGCGTAGTCAACCAAGGTAATTCGTTGTTAGTAAAAAGTTTAGGAGCGAAAGATTAGCAGTTCTGCTTGATAGGCCTACTGTGTGACTAAACAGGTCTGATGTCTCGTCGTTTTCTGTTCGGTATGCCTTGTCTGTGCATTCGGTAAGCAGGTCGTCGGATGTGTAATGTGGGCTCGGTACTGTCTGTCAGATCTAGGCAGGTGAAGCGGGAGGAAGTTTAGCTACTCCGTGCCACGTAAGCGTCAATACACTTACCTGCATAAAGAGGAAAAATTGAAGATATGAATTTCTGTGTGACAGGATTGGTGTTGAGTAACGGTGTAGTGCGCATGCGCATAGTTATATTCCTATTCCGACAAAATGCACTCTGCGTCTACTCGTGTCATGCCCATAGTATCTGTATGTTCCGTACGCCCAGTTGTTTACATGAGAGGTTCATAGGTGTCAGTCTGACTCAGAATGGCAGTGTATTGTTAGATGTTTTTTTTTTAATTATACTGGGTACAAATTGTGTACGTAAATTCAACAAACACCAGAGCGCCTCCGTCAGACATATGTCAGTGTACCAGTCTGTGGGAGGGTATACTTACCTGATATTCCCACCTGTCGTTCTGATTTCGACTGCGGACGTGCTGTTGTGCGCCTGTCATTAGTCTTGACTTTCTCTTTTCTTGCGCATTCTGAAGACCACGAGGCACTGAAGGAACTGTATGCACATGCGGATTGGTGGGTTTGGGTCTGTAAATCGCCATTCTTCTTAGTGTTTCCAGAAAAGTGTTGCAAACAGGACATGATACATCCCATTCATATCCCTCACATATCACACCCCCTTCTAACTCCTGAATCAGATGAAGCGTCTGACGTCTTCCACAGGATCCCAAACGCTGATACAACATTTCACAACGTCATGCATTCACAAACCCATTTTCAGACACAAAGGAGATTGGTAACCCTGATAAAACGATCCCATCGGCATCTGGAAGGTTCAGGGCAAAAAGGTGGAGCCTGAATGCGGTTCTTCGATACTAAAATCGTTAAGGACGTACAGGAGAGTCGCCATGGTAACAGTCATACAGGAATTCCATCGCCAGAGTTCAAACATGGGGCTTCACTACTGTCATCGCTCGAAGCCTGACGAATTTCTCTTTGTTCCTGAGATGATCGGCACAGCTATGCGTTAGGAAGGTGTCCTGTTTTGTAACCCTGTCTAGGACAGTACTACCCAATGTCAGGGTTTCATTACTGCACTTGGCCTGTGTACGTAAATGCCGCGATAATGCGTCGTAATAAGCCGCTTCCGCTCTCTTCTGTACACCTCCCTTTATGTCTTTTTTTTCTCATTTGACGTTACATAACTTCACAGTTTGATATGAAATTCTCAAATCGCTATATAAACAACCAAACGCCGTTCCATACGCTTCCAGTGCGCATTGTACTTTTTGGTTTATGAAAATGCTTTCTGTCAACTTGAATATAGTTAATGAAATTTTATAGGGTAATTATTAGCATCTGGTAAGGACAGATGGGGGAGGGGGATTATCTGTTTGAAACCTTTAAAAGGGGAAACTGATTTCAGTAGTGAACAGAAATTTAGTTCTTACCTGAATGAAAATACAAAACTTTTAATTATAGAGTTCATTCTGGCAATGCACCTTCAGGAAAATTGTCGTTGTGTGTGTTGAAAACTAATTTCAACTCTCTGGGCCAAATACCAACTTCTTTAATTTTAATCTAGGTGGAATGTATGAATACCACTGTCCATTGAAGGGTTAACGGGGAACGTGTAGACCATAAACGCTTTAGCTGGGATAATATGAACTTTATACAGGCAGCGTGTGAGCGTATCAGGCACAAGAGTTAGCCACCACAATACTATATCTTATTTAGGAGCTGATGCCGGGCCCGGTTTTCTCGCGATCTAAGGCGTAGGTCTGCGGCTGCTTGCCTGCTGAGATTGTGGGTTCGAATCCCACCGGGGGCATGAATGTCTGTCTGTTGTGAGTGTTGTGTGTTTTCAAGTAGAGGTCTCTGCGACGAGCTGATCACTCGTCCAGAGGAGTCGTACCGTCTGTGATGCGTCGTTGTGTGTGATCTAGAAATCTCGTGAATGAGGAGGCCCTGCCCCACTGGCGGCTGTTGCGCCAAAATAATAAAAAAAAAATAGGAGCTGGTAGTCCTTCGTCGAAACAAGAACTATTTTATTTTTTTGCCGTGTTCATAAAAAACATGCTCTCTCATGTTGTTCGTGTTTATTAGTATTTTGGTACGTACATCTAAATCTTCAAAGTGATGTGTCTCCGTGAGATCTTCACATTGCACATTTCTAATCTCACCATGCGAGCTACAAACCTCACGCATCTAATTCTTATTTCTTATCGCTAAAATATTATTTGCTTTAACACAAATTATGAAACTTCTTATCTCTATCTCCATGCTTCTTCCTGTGTTTCACTCCACACATTCTGCTCGGCACTCTGCATAATGATTGTCTAGGTCTCGCTTATTTCCCTGCACACGGCGAGGTACCTTCTTGACATTCTTTTTCGTGTCCTCAGGCCGCACCTTATGGGTCGTCTCCAGACGTGAATAAAATGTTCAGAACGTCTGTTCGGCCCAGGGGCGTGCTGCCTGCTCTTGGACTCCTGCCCGGAGAGGATCGTGGGTCTAGTGGCCGAATAATGACCTTAACCGGCCCTTCCAGTTCCTTACGCAACCATATACTGCGGCAGCAACAGTGGATTAAGTCCGCGAACCAGCAGCTTGCGTTTCTGGTTCTCAGCACAGTAGCCATTCTGAAGCCGCTGTACGTTGACACGTCGAAATTAGTATTTAGTTTATTGTTTTGTGGTTAGTGAGGTCGGTAACAGAGTGTCAGCCTACTCGGACTAGCCTCGAATGATAGAATGATGATGAGTAATAAGCATTAATACACTCGACCATCTTGCATATAAAAACAGCTGTTTTAACTCTCCAGCATATTTCTGTTTGTCATCGAAACATTTTCAGGACGACAAAATACACTATTAAATTTTTTATTACATTACAGGTATCAACATGTGTAATTTAATAACAACCTTGCAGGTACAGAGAAAATTTCACTTCCCACTCGTAGCACAGCACATATTATTCAGTGCTGCGACATGTTTCAGCCGCAGGTTATGGCCATGTGCAGGGAGCTACTCACTTCACAGAAGTAAACAGCATACATTGCAAGTGGCCATACGTAAATTAAAAAAATATAGGCGCTGGTTTTATATATATATATATCTATTGTGATGTCACTGTATAATTTGGTGTAATGTTAAAACTACTAAATTTAAACACAAATGTGACGCTAACATTACACAATGTGCTGTATCCAAATGTCGGTGGTGATGACATAGGCTTAATCTTAGATTTGTACATTATAGGCCTAATGACTACTAAACGTTGTGCAGCGAACTGTAAGTGGAAGTGTGTGTGTGTGTGTGTGTGTGTGTGTGTGTGTTTTGGACAGCTGCGCGGATTTTGGGTATTTTTTGTTACGAAGTTGCGTGTTTTGTAATATGCGAGATTTCTGGCTCGCCACGGTGTTACGCAGACTGCCAGCATAGGAGGCGTAACAACCAGGAAGAGCAAATACCTTCACGTATGTATTTGTATCTGCCTTCACGTCTTTTGAGGGATTTGGATACTTCAGACGAGGAGTACAAGTAATTCACACTGTGATATTTGCAGATGATCTTGTGTTAGCTGGATAAGTAAGAAACGGTGCTACAGGGAATGATTGGTAGAGAAATTGAATTGCAAGATGCTGTGGAATGGAAGTGAATGTGGAAAAAACTAAGGTAATAAGAATCTCAAGGCAGTCATCTGCAGTACAAATACTGATAGATCAAAAACAGCTGGAGAATGTGGAATATTTAAACTATTTGTGTAGCATGATAACAAAGGATGCAAGATGAACACGTGAAATTAAATCGAGAATTGCCATAGCAAAACCAGCGTTCAGCAAGAAGAAGTCGCCTTTCACCAGCGAACTGGAATTAAATTAAAGAAGAAGCTAGTAAAATGCTGCATTTATTTACAGTGGCAGTAAGTGCTGCGATATTTGTTCACCCCTACAAAACCTGATCGCGAAAAATTGCTGTGCACTCTTTGAAGATCCATTTTAGAATTATGCTCTCGTCCAGTCCAGGTTTCTAGATTTCTCTATATTCCTGTTATTTTTCATCTGAAAATTTCTTTTCCAATTTATACTCTGCTTGCTATGTGCCCCGCGTCTTGTCTAAATTTCACATAAATGGAACAAAGGGTAAAAATGATGGAGCGCTTTGTGAGATTTCAGGTTCTCACAGCAGTGCTGACGACGATTCAAGTGTTCCCAATGAACGCCGTTCCCATTTGTACATAATTTCTGGCGTTTCGGAGTAACGTGGCGCCACCGAAACGTTGAGAGGCCTTTTGTGGCTCAGGAACACTGGATTATGCATTTATTTCGTGTTTCGCTGGCTTTCCTTCTCAAATCCAAATATTGTATTTTGGCGTTTTGTTCTCAATCATCCTCAGCACGTAAAACTGCATGTGAGATGCCAAGTTGTGAAATGATACGAGATGAAAAATATTCTTTTGAGTGTAGTTTCTTGCTAAATATATGCGGAAATAAAAGGAAATATTTTAGAGAAAACGTGTATAACATATGTTTTGTGCATGACAACGATGCTCTGTAAGCCTCTGACAATATCTGCGAAAGGATACAAGCTGTATTATTCTCCATTGTGGGAATCCTTTTTCTTGGCCTAGGTTACAGCTTTCAACTGTCGTCTGCTTCCCACCGGATTTCGTAAGTACCTGTCTCATCAATCATACGATTCAGTGGTTCCAACCTGTCATGAATATCACTGTCTGCCTTCCGTAGACCCAGTATGTGAATTGCAGAAATCAGATGTCGAATGAAACACAGCTTGAAGGTGGCAAGAGCTTGCAAATTCAAAAAATGCTCTTTCGGAATGACAGATTCCGGGCTCACGCTAAACGACACACCGGAAACTCGGAAACTAAACCGTTCGAGAGGTACCAGGCTTCAATACGATTCCTTACCTGTTTGTCGCAACTGCGGGAGTTTTCAAGGTTTTCCTGTATTTCTGCAGGCTTTGGTCCTAAAGTGTCCAGTCTATCAACCAAGAAGACAGACAACAGTGCACTTGCAGACTAATGCCGTAACCCTGTGGGTCGTTAATTTGTGCCACTCACACCGAAAATTTCACTTGCCGGCTTGGAAACTTGTAGGTTGAGTACAACTGCAGGAGAGCGGGTAGAGATTTGAGCCGTTGCCTTGTGCAGCGGTATAGTGTTGAGTACAACTGCAGGAGAGCGGGTAGAGATTTGAGCCGTTGCCTTGTGCAGCGGTATAGTGTTGAATGCAACTGCAGGAGAGCGGGTAGAGATTTGAGCCGTTGCCTTGTGCAGCGGTATAGTGTTGA
>Ga0123352_10012847_pt1 | contig 13270 bp, 8 predicted proteins | sample TergutLab28metaG_FD_89700 | JGI IMG/M metagenome (GOLD analysis project Ga0123352, IMG submission 89700) | Labiotermes labralis P1 segment gut microbial communities from Petit-Saut dam, French Guiana - Lab288 P1 | ecosystem: Host-associated > Arthropoda: Insects > Digestive system > Gut ... | reverse complement strand
GTCTTCATGTTTTGGAAATATTCTTTGTTTTGTTCATGTTTTTAAATGTTTAAAATCGTCATATATTTGATGTCTATATATATATATATATATATATATATATATATAAAATATTAAAATTAGTTGCTACAGAATTTGACGCACTAATGCACCTATACAGCACCTGCAAGTTTTTATCATTGATGTTATTTTTTTTTCTAGTCCTATATCATTGTCTGTGTTGTACAGTACTGTTAATTTGCGTTATCTCTCTTTCGTTCAATTTTTGCAGGATGAAAGGCCCTGCCGAACTGCTGTAAGATCAGGAATTGAATATCTGCCGTACAAGGCCTGTATACAAACAGAACCTTCACTGTGTTTGACTATTTAATTTTACATATTCTACGATACTGCTATTTTTAGTTTTTAATTTTGCTGCAATGTCCCTCAATTTAAAAATATGTCAATGTCAGTGACCAGAAATGCAGCCCACGTGACCGCCAGGTTGGAAGGAGGGGAACATAAAATGATAGTTAGGCCTACCTTTAGTTATACTAATTATTCACGACTTAAAAAATTGGAATTCTTATATTATTTTAGAAAGTTTCACTTACTTGTTATATGTGTTTGTTATTGTTGAATAGTATATGGCGTTCATATACAGTCTCCATCACATGTTCAATATTTCTGTAAGGATATCCATTGTGCAAGAGGTATTGTGTACTTTATGCTATACCAATTTCCTGTAATTGCCTGCATGCGCTCCCCATAGCCTGTCTCATATGCCCTGCCCATTCGCACACGTGATTCCTGCCATCTCCAGCTGAAACAATGACCCGCACTTTCTGTGCGGGTCATGTATGAAAATGCTGCCCTTTACTCAAATGTAGTTTTGAGATATTACGAGTTTTGGATGCTATATTTACGTCAGTACGTATAAACAATACCGTCACGCCCAACCTGTCTTGTTTTCAAAAAGTACATGATACGCTGCCATAAAAATTTTCAACAGTTTGCCACCTGGCGCGACAATCCTCAAGAAAGACCAGACAAAATTTAAAGCAGCCTTCAGAATATACCTACATACACACATGTACAATCCTTTCACTCTGTAGATGAAGTTTTTACATGTACAGATGATTTATAATACCGTTTTGTACGATGACTTTAGTACTTTACACTACAAATTTGTATATTTGTGTAGTGATGACTTCTTCCACATCCCATTGCCTTCATGACACACTTATGGATCCATGTATATGTATGTACAGTCCCCACCCCCAACATGTGCAAACTCAACTCATTTCTTAGAACGCTCTTCGTCCTTATGTGACGGACACACACGACTTGAGTATAGCTATTCTGCTTCCTGTCATTGTAATTTTCTCGCGTCTTCGTTGTACTGGTTATTTTATATTATCTCCACGACAATTTTCTTTGCTTTTTTGTTTCTTTGCCCGCGAATAGTCACTTCGTGTGTTAAATGTTTCTTGTGGTTAGTTTATGTTCTTTGGTGTGACATTACTCACGTGACAAGTGAATGTACCACAACATTGTTCCAATATATTACTTAATTTCATAAACCTCGAATATCCGGTTCACGACGGGCTTCCAGCCGCACTATGGCCCTGGGATCGACTCAGCCTCTGAGAGATATGAGTACCAGGGTTATCTTCCGGCGGTAAAGGCGACCGGTGCGTAGGGCTAACGACCTTGCCACCTTCATGTGCCCACTGTCTAGAAATCCTGGAAGCCTCAATATTCGGTGGCCCTCGGGGCCTGTCCAGGCCTGTACTGGGAGAGCTTTTTCAACTTTGAATATCCTGTCTGTTATGTTGCTCGCTTGTGACAGATTCATTCAGCACAGCTACTGCACGTACAGGAAAACCCCGATACAGTGCAACCTCACTTAACGACCATACGTCTGTGGACAGAAATTCACGGTTACACAGTATTTCGATTCGCTGCCACCCTCGACATACCGCCACAAATTGCGGTGAACAAACATGGCGCTTATATTGGGGTTTGGCACATTAATGTACTAGTTACGTAGACAGAGCGTCAACTACGCATGCTCTTAAAAATTTATGTATTTCCAATTCTTGCATTAGAAACTTGGAAGTTACCGTTAAATGCAAAGCATAGCTTTCGGCATTGTTTGTTTGTGTACATAATAATTTTATTTATATTTCATAGCTACTGCACACAGTAAGCAGCTTTATGTTAATAATGGTTTTTTTGAAGCCTGATGACTACATTAAAGCGTCCGAAACATGCAACCCAGATAAAGAAACAGATAATTTTAACACTGAACATCACTGTGTTGACAATAAAAAAAATCTGTCGACTCCTGTCGGTTATTAATAGCGGTGTGAAAGAAAATGTCAGAGGATACATAGTGCAAGGATTAGCAAACAAAGTATGATACTTAAAAAGTACATGAGCACCTAAGATGAAGGAAGTGAGGAAGATCTGTGATTTGCGGTCACATAGTAAGGTTATTTGGGAAACTGTATGTAGTCAAACACAACTGTGTCACATGAGGTGTATTTAATGACTATATAATGGACAACTACATGTTTCGGCGTGTTGTCCATTATATAGTCATTAAATACACCTCATGTGACACAGATTTGTTTGACTACATACAATTTTCCAAGTTTCACACACGCAAGGGGGATGACACACTTCCTAGTAAGGTTATGATAGTAGAATTCGGGAGATTATAATGAGCGCAGCATGTGCTTAGGTACAAGGGAGATTAGCAAGGCATAAGAAATTTTGGTGAGGAAACCTGTTGGGAAATCCAAGCCGTAAGACCGATAACATGTAAGGATAACGTCAAAATGGATCGTGGTGAGAAAACTGAGTGGATATGAGGAGGGGAAACGGGCTCAGGATCGTGTCCACTGGCACGATTTTGGTATTAGGGACATTAAACTTTCGAGTACAGCTACCATCGACTAGTGTCAGCGGGAAGCGACGGTACGGCCTCGCATTTAAACTACAAACGTAATCATCGAGCATAAACATCCACATGGAAATGACAAGTTGGATAGGAATAAAAACAAAAATAATTCAAGCAGATCTAATGACGCTTTTACGAAAAGCCCAGAGTTACAAGAAATTACGAAGAGCCGACAAAAAGTACAGGCGAAGAGAAATTTAACCGATTAAAGCCAACTGGTAACCGTATGTACCACATACTGTGGCATTTAAAAATCTATATTTGGTCCACACAGTTTACTTACGTGCTCTTCCGATTCTCACGATAAACAACGATTACTTCCTCACACAGCATTAACCGACTGGTCTTAAAATAGAGACGGCCTGTGTTATTGTCAAGTAGAACGTAAGTCTTTATATGTAATTTATTGTGGACTTAGTCCCAAATTACGAACAGTTCCCATGCGAGTAAATCAGCGTGGAAAGCTAACCACAGACAAGGGCACATCAAATCCATCCTTTTTACGAAATCCTCCCGCATGACTTGCGATTAGCATGTCACTAAGTAGGTCAAAACTGATGTCAGCAAGCCCAGCTTGGCAATATGCAGCCGAAACACAATTCAACAAATTCCACATTTTCCAGACAAAAAGGTGCCATGAATAAAGCCCTGCAACTCGTCAAGGGGGCGGTGATCTTACAAGGCGAAGAGTTATAACTTGGTTTAAAGCCGTATGTGGGCAGTGCTTCTCATTCCAGGCAGCTAATCACGGGGCAGCAACCCCGAAAACCCCGCTAATTCCTTCGCTGGAACAGATCGACATTCCGTATGGTGAGCGGACGACTGTACGGAGAAAGGACGAAGACAGGGACAGAAAGGAAACAGAGTGCAATAAGTGCATTTTTTGACACACTGATAAAATTGTTACGGCGTAGTATATGCAGTGCTATTTAAATAAAAAATAAAGCCGCATGACACAAGTCTGGGAATTCCACTTTTTTTTTTCTGGGCTGCCGGCTAGAACTCCGCATGCATCCGGAACGTCCTGCTACCGGGCAGCGCGACAAAAGTTTTCTTGGTCTGCGTCTCTCTTTAGGCAAGTGTTGAGACATCGACGTCATAAGTTGCTACTGTACGGTTCTGATGCAGCGCCCATCCCACTTCCGCCCTGAATTTCAATCTATCACAATTAATCCCTTTTCTCAAAATAACGCCCAACAACCTTTCCATATTACATGCTTTTTAGCAGTGATCATCCAATTAAAATTCCAAGGCCCTTGCTTCAAACCACTACCTCTAAGCACTCTAAGGCATTCATTTTCACGCTAGTCCTAGTATAAGGACGGGCGGGCGTTGCCACGGAACCTACAAACAAAATGATGTCCACGTCTCCCTCCACCCAGCACAATTCCTCTAAAAACTTTTTCTTTGGTTTGCCCTTCAACTATTTTTACCTTTATCACCTCTAAACTTAGTTTTGGTCTTTAAAGGACAAATATTATATGGATTAATATTATCCAGTACATGGACGAACAGAAAAGACTGCACATAAATATGGTAAGCGTATCATACACAGTGGTCAAAAAGATTTACGCTTCATTACAAACAAATAGATACACGCACCCAACACGAGAACACCACCAAAACATGGATATAAATGGCCGAAACACGCTCGAGTCTAATCGGCAGTGGGCAGCTAAAAGAACAATTTAAAGAACTTGCCTCAGAGCACCCAGATTGGATTCCGACTTCCGATTTGGCCACACAGTACACGTGCACCTACAAAGAGGAACAAGACGGACATTGTCGATTTACCACCACATTCGCAGCCACACCGACGCGCAACAGCACAGGCCGTTATTAGTTGCCCCCTCACTGCGAACAGCTAGATTCATATGTCCATGTTGGATTTCTGGCGAACCAAACGACTTTGCGACAGGTTGCTTTCCTAGGACTTCGATTTCCACCTATTAATTTCCATGCCGCCCACGCTCCACATCCTTCTACCATTGAGGGACTGGACAATGGACCCATTAGTGTAGCCGCACTTACAGAGACAGACCCAAATAACGATATATGTCATCTACAGGGTTTATACAACGTGGAATAGTGAAAAAGAGACTGATGATACAGCAGAGTTTTCGGAGGGAAGGGAGAGAAAACTGTCGTGGTACTTTTGACGTTTCTTTCGAAATACGGGAGTGGAGCCTGACGAGAATCAAAAAAATTCGGACAAAATAGTATAATCACTTTGCGATTTAAAAAAAAATTCAACACAGACCTGTGTAATAGGAACACTTTACTGGAAAAACGGCAGATGAATGGCTGGAATGAAAAAAAAAAACAGTATATCTTCGACACGGTACAATAACACTTAAGTTTTACATTTTTCGAATTTTCGAAAAATCCCCCCCCCCCCTTGATTAAATACTTGATTAGCTATTACAAGACACAATTAATATAAAATCAGTGATAACATTTCCAAATCAAATTTATCTATCACACAAGTCATTAACAGTCTTTGTAGCCCGACATCTTCCCGTAAGCCAGGGGTGGGCCGGGCAGACTTCAAAGTGATAAATGGCCGAAGAACCTCGATAAAAAAACATCTTGTAATTGACACCCACCACCTATTTCCATCGAATGACGACGCTTTATACAAATACCACCACGACAAAAAAAAATTGCACCACTAAAAATGGACTCGAACAGGATATCCCATCACGGAGAGATGTCCCTTCGGTGTTAGGCAACGAATTAAACCAGATCTGGAGTAGGGACACAATCGATTTCATTGAAAATTAATTCAGACACGACGTAATGAACTCTACACTTGTGTCGCCAAGCTGTTAATAGACGGATTAAACCAAAACCGCAGCGGGTTCCATTCCAATTTCGCACACACGGCTGTAGGTAAAGTAAACGAAAAGTGGAAACAGGTGTAGGTCTACGAAGGACTTCAGAATCTGAAATTTCCGTACGCAACAAATAGATATGATAGGTATGTGTGTAAGCAGCGATATGGTACACCCTCAGGCACGAAAAACAACTTGAATTATATTTAAAACTTCAGTGCGCACCGCGCGGTAAATACATAACGCCTCGGTTAGTGGTGCACAGGGAAATAATCCCTGTTTATTCTGACAGCAATACAAAAACGCATAAATGCACATTGTGGGCGGAATGTACGATTCTTGTTGTTCTTGAACCTGATGGTACATAAAAGCAACGACTGGACTTTATAGGCTTACTGCAGATGAATTAATATTATATTCATTGGAACAAGATTAATCAAACACTGTGACTGAGTCGTTAGAACTCCTGGTCTGTAATCGGAGGGTTCCGGTTTCAAATCTGGATCACAAGGCTGGCTACACTGAGAGAAGGTTTGGTAGATGCATCAACACCATCCAGGAAAAACTATAATGGTATCTTAAAATAGGACACGGCCCATTCCATTAGCACATTTCTGCAAAATTTCCGTATCTCAGCACTATACAACATACGGAGTTGAAAGAGCTTCGTTAAACAGGACAAGAAATAATAAGCAATCACGATTTAAACCTACAGCGAACACACGGGTCAAAATACTGAGGGGAGACGAATGTTTACATTTTTACGCAAATAACTTGACGAGAAAGAATAAGACAAGATATGAGCTACGTAAAGGTAATGTGCACCAATACCGACAGAGTCGAGACGTCGGTTTCCCTATTCAGTCCCTGCACTCGGGGTACCAATGAACAGGAGACAGCAGTAGTACCAAAGCAGGTCGGCCCGCTGCGGTAGTAAGAAACCTTCCCACTCATTCCAAGGAATCGGATTCCGGACACGATTAACTAGTAACTACACTCAGTTATCCCGGGTCACACTAGACTAATTGTAGGTAATTTTATACGTAATTAGTTCCTATAATAATAATAATAATAATAATAATAATAATAAAGGTGAGTATGAAAACACGATACGTGCTTCGTACTGAATTCCCAGCATCAGAAGAACGCATTGGTACTTTTTACAACCTGAGAATTTGTTCAAATTATAGTGCACTTTTAAAATGTTTACCATATATAAAACTGAACAAATTCAAACTTCAAACACGCTTATTTTAATATATAATTATATGGTACACTTAACTATATCAATGAATACACCTTAATTGTTTTTTGGTTTACATTTAGAATATTTTAAGTGCGCTATTGAAAAATGCCACTTGGCTATTGGGTGTATCCCGAAAAAGCTGTGAAATCGTTACGTGTAGGACTTATGCGAATACAAATTTTCAGTAGACTCTTGTTATTTAACGGTCTAATTATCAATAAAGCGAAAACATAACGCAAATAAAAATTACATTAGTTGTCGCCATTCTCAATGCGTGAATGAATGCATAAACCTCATCTGAACAGCCTGCAAACTGCACTACCATTCAGGTTGCCTGTAAGAGGGCACTGACCATTACCCACTGTATCTACAGATTCAAACGCATGAAAACCTAAACTGAAAGAGTTGCCCCCGCCGCTTTGCGTCTCCAAATTCTGGATCATATTGTTAAAAAATGAAGAATTTGCGAGAAACCATTAATCTCACCAAATGGCAAACAACTCAAGGGACTCGTAAACCAACAAATCCGGCAACATTATGGCGTCGCACAGGAAGTGATGACACTTTGTTGACACGAATGGCGACGTCGAATGTACCTCCGTCGTGGCGCGCGGTCACTGTTTCGGCAGCAACGACAGCGAGTGAACAGACAACTTGTGACGCGCACACCTACTGACTGACTGCTTGCCTGCACAGTGGTACTCCTACTACACCCGCGCGCGCCGTGCGAACCACGCCGGGCCTGGCCTGACCTAGCTCCGAGCTAGAGTTCTACTACTGACAACGACGAACCCCGCGCTTTGCCGCAGCCATAACTGGGGACCAAGTTGCAGAAGCAGCAGCATCCAGCTTGTGTAGCTCCCTTGTTTATACAGCACAAATGCTTTGGATCTGCACAATGTCACGTGCTGCCGTGTTTGAGACTTCTTGTCTGCGGCACTGTGCTAATATGCCACCAATTAAACAGTTCCAGTGACTTCGTCAGGAGACTTACGTGAAACCAAATCGCTTATTGTATATTTCCGCAGCAGACAGTGCATTCTAACGCCAACCTGCTATGACTAGAACACAGAGACAGGCCGAACTTTCCCCGCATAATTTAACGCCATGCTCTGAAGACACACATATCCAGAAATCAGCGCTACGCACGCCACCAAGTAATGACTTTCTAAACGTCGAAACAGAGACATTCATTGACAAAATTTCCAACCGATGCGCAGTTCACGTGGAAAATACGATTAAGGTCGAATACGCTGCGGTAAAAAGTCAAGTTCACTCAATAACATGCCACGAAGGCCCAGAGGAGGAGATGTATATATCTACTCATTCTTTAACCTCGGCGCTAGATGAGGGTGGGTGGTCAACGCCACGCCCCGGCCGCTTTACGCCCGGGAAATACTCGGTACCCATCGTACAGGTGGCTGCGTGGGCCCCAGGGCTGGACTGGAGGGGTGCAGAAAGTCTCGCCCCCATCGGCATTCCATTCCCGGAACGTCCAACCCGTTGCGAGTCGCTATACCGACTGAGCTATCCCGGCCCCGAATACGCGGTGGTAAGAGGATATAAGCAACGTTCCTACAGACCACACCATACTACTTTTTTTTTTATGAATTTTGAAACAATAAATTCCTTGATAAAATTTCATAAAACCTAAACAATCTAAATAGAAGACCAATTAGAGGACGCACACGCAGCAGGCCTGCACACAACAATCGCCGATTGCAAATGAAATCAAAACATGCAGAGCCAAAACAGCGCGACGTTATACTGTCAACTGTGTGCAACTTGGTCGCCCTGTCTGTTCCCCCACTGCTCACTAACAACGTTGTACTTGACACGCTCAGCGACTTACTGCATGGAAATATGGCCTCGGTGGACATCGTACTGTTGTGTGACTGACGTCACAATACTTAGATTCATTTACCAATTACAAGGAAATACAGCACTCACTTCCCGTGATAAGCCAATGTGTCACAGAGTTATATAAAGACACAGCCGTACACAACAAACGGCTTACACAAATTTTCCAGGTTACTAACGTCGGCTTTGTTAACAAGCCATAATCAGACATTTTCTGTATCAAGAGCTGTCCAGGGAAAATCATCCTAGCACATAGGATTGAGATCTCATACTTTTACAATCTACGCCATAAATTTAATGGAATAAATATGTAAAGCATGGATAAAATTGTGGAGTACAGTAAGGTTTAAGGTTATAGTTCTAATATGAATAAATATAAATACGGTTAAAATATGAATGAAAATGGCAGGCATTAGAACTGATGTGCTGAAGCACAAAACTACGTTGCCCTTCAATGGCACTGTGAATGTCCGATTTTACAACAGTTACTCCGGTTTTGTAAAAATTACAGTTTAATGCGTGGGTATTCCTACTCAAACATTTACACGAAAGAAATAATAGTAAAATGGAACCAGATTTCCATACAAGGCATTTCTTTATCAACCAGTACAAAAATAAACACTCCACGTTTTGCAGACGATCAAGTCATAATGACATTATTATTACTGTTATTATTATTAATATTATTAGGCATTATTTCCTTATGCAGCACACAAAGACTGGTCTTTATGACTGGAGCACATTGTGTTCTCTGTGTGTTACGGACAGACTGTACACGCTATATAACGCAGAATAACTGTAGTCTTCAAAGGTTCACAAAACGCGCGAATAGGTGACTTCTGTTCGAAATAAAAACAGAGCCATCTTCTATCTCCAGAAACGACCTAAGAAAACTCATTTGTGCTGCTTGTATAACTACTACGTCCCTTTGCCATTAGCCATCTTTCACGTTGCCAGTATAAATGTGGAACAGATAAGGTAAACAGTTCTGGTCTTGTTCTACGGTGTTTGTTTTATTAAAACTCCATTACGTGATTAATTTCCAATGACAAACTGGGTACAGTAGCTTAAATTACACCAGTACTCCCGGAGTAATCTTTTACGTGAACGCATGATAAACTAAATGTACTTTAAACTTTTGTGTATTTGCGACCGTACGAAAGGTCGGGCGCAAAGCAAGCGAGGAAAGAATACCCCACCAGATGTTCACGTATCGACTGTAGACATGTCCACACAGAAAACAATCACCGTAGTACAGATACAACACCACAGACTACACAAAAAACTATCCACATGGAAAAATATACATTGAAAGCATCTAGAATAGGGACGTTTCTGCCTCCTGGCTACAGTAACTTTATATACCGTTCACTAGATAATTTTTAATTGTGTAGTTTACACAGCAGGTTACGCATGTAAGTTAGAATGTATCACTCGATTACGATAGATAGCAAAGTGTACTGAAAGCGCGTGCCAATATCTTGTGGTGCACCTTTGTTTCCGAAATATTATTACATGTTTTAGGCGAGTTCGCAAATTTGTGAAAAGCGTCTATAAGCATCGCCATGTCTATCCTTCCGTCCGTCCTCTGCAGGGAACAACTCGGCTCCCATAAAACGGATTTTCATGAAATTCTGAATTTGATTATTTTTCGAAAATGTGTCGAGATAGTTCAAGTTTCATTAAAATCTGACAAGAAGAACGGGTATTTTACTGAAGATCTATGTATATTTACGATAATTTCTCACTCATTTCTTCTGAGAATGAGAAATAATCCACGCAAAAGTTACAGAAAGAATCAAAACACACGTTTTATGCTCCACGTGTTAGCGGAAAATGGTGTCATTTATCAGATAATGTGGAGAAATATCGTAGAGCCAGATAGGCCACATATGATAGTATAACAGGGCGAATGAGCTTTTCTTGCAGGAATAATAAAGCTAGAGAGAGTGAGAGAGACAGTCAGACACTGAGAATATGTAATACTTTTGCTTTTCCAAGCCAACAATGGTTACGTGAACGTGCCCCAATATTACGTTTATACATACAGTCTCTCTTCTTTCACAATACTCCACAATACGCCTTGTAAGCACACAGCGCGCACAGGCACAGAGAGAGAGAGAGAGAGACAGACAGAGACAGAGAGAGATACAGCTGCTATGTTGCAAGCTTCAACCGTAATTTCCCATACACTGTAACGTCATGGATATCGTGTGATGGAGTTTCTTAAGCGGCTTATTTAAGATGTTGTCAGTACCTGGAATGTGCTGTGTCACAGGTAAAAGAAATAATATGGATACACAGCAATGATAGAAGCGTTACTGAAAAGGGAAAAATCGAGGAAATGGGAGAAAAACCAGTCTCTGTGCCGTATTAAGAATTATCAGTAAGTACATTACTACTATGCCGGTCCCAGTTACCGCGCGGTCAAAGACGTAGGTCTGCGGCCGTTCGGTTGCTTAGATTATGGGCTGGAATCCCATCGGGGGCATGGACATTTGTCTGCTGTGAGTGTTGTGTGTTGTCAGATACAGGTCTCCGCGACGAGCTGATCACTCGTCCAGAGGAGTCCTACCGAGTGTGGCACTACTACCATGATCACATTACCTAACGCTAAGCTGTCTAATATATTTACTAAATATACTGTCATGAATCGACACCGTCAATAATTAATCATGGTTAATACCTTCGGCCTTCTGTTCAGGCCGTCATCATACCATGCATCATTTCCAATTAAAAAAAACCGTAAATCGTCGTAATATAAAAATGGGAAGAGCGCTTTTCCCATTTTTGTATTACAATGATTGTACGGTTTTTTTTTTGATTGGAAATTTTGATGTTTTGCTGACCGTTAATCTCAGTATAATCTTAGCAAATGACCAACTTAATGCACAAATTCTTGTTTCATAATAAGTTTATTATATTCCACTACATGTTTCGAGCACTATTGTGTTCATCATCAGGAGGTCAAGATTGTATTATACAACATCTGGTATCGTCACACTCTGTAGGTTGGCCGTCCGGTGCGCACCGGACGGCCAACCTACAGAGTGTGATGATACCATCTGCTGTATAATACAATTTGGACCTCCTGACGATGAGCACAATAGTGCTCGAAACATGTAGAGGAATATAATAAACTTATTATAAAACAAGAATTTGTGCATTAAGTTGGTCGGTTACTAAGATTAATTGGAAATGTAGCATGGGCTGCTGATGGCCTGAATAGATAGCAACCAATGACAATTATTTACCGTGTCGCTGCATGACGGTATATTTAGTAAACATATAGATTGATTTGCAGAAAGGGGATACGTCACTTAGCAATTAATGCTACGGCGCACCCTAGGAAGACAAGTTTTTTGGACGTGAGTTGAATATATCTGGGACAGAATCATGTCCAGCAGTGGGCTCTGATGTCAGCAGCTCAGAATCTTTTGTCTCTACCGCGACACAGTCAGCTACGTACGCATCAGTTTAGTAAAGTCTAAAAATAAAACAAATAAAGACAACCTTATAGGGCCACAACTGCATCGTAAGACCCATTCATGGCCACGAGCTTTAATTAAAGCGCAAGGATAACAAAATCTTTCACTCAAAACAAACTTGCAGCTTTAAAACACTCAGAGGAACTATTCGTAAAGAGCCAATAACGACAAAGATTTCAGGCATAAATTTGGTAGTGCTCGGAGTAACATAATGCTGCAGCCTGCGTTAAGGCTGCAGAGTTCTCAGATGCCATTTTTAATGACAGCCCATAATTCTTATCCGATGTACAAAGTTGCGGCAAGTACCGCATAATAACCCAGAGCGTACTGCGCTAGCGACCCGCCCACTTGGAGGCACTGCAGATTTACGTTACGTGAAGTCGCTACTGCCGGTCCCCAGTGGTCGCGCGGTCTAAGGCGTGGTCTGCGGCCGCTCGCCTGCTGAGATTGTGGGTTCGAATCCCACCGGGAGCATGGAGGTCTGTCTGTTGTGTGTGTTGCGTGTTGTCAGGTAGAGGACTCTGCGATGAGCTGATCACTCATCCAGAGGAGTCCTACCGACTGTGATGCGTCGTTATGTGTGATCTAGAAACCTCGGGAAAGAGGAGACCCTTACCCACTAGGGAGCTTTTGTGCCAAAATAAAAAAAAATAAAAAAAATTAATAAAAAAGTTGCTACTGGCCACGCGACGCGAGCCGCCTAATTTCTTTACCGCGCTTGCAATTCTTGTCCGTAACAAAGAGAAGAAATATCATGAAGGAAGAGAAATTCATAAAAAAGTAACGATAATCTGCAATATGATGAAGTCCAGTTCCGTGTAAGCGTACTACCCTTTTATAGGAATTCCATTTTTAAAAATCCAAACCAGAACACTTAAATAACATTAAGTAGCTT
>Ga0123352_10012845_pt1 | contig 13271 bp, 8 predicted proteins | sample TergutLab28metaG_FD_89700 | JGI IMG/M metagenome (GOLD analysis project Ga0123352, IMG submission 89700) | Labiotermes labralis P1 segment gut microbial communities from Petit-Saut dam, French Guiana - Lab288 P1 | ecosystem: Host-associated > Arthropoda: Insects > Digestive system > Gut ... | reverse complement strand
TTCTTGGCCACTGAAGGATGCGAATGGAAATTCATTCCACCACATGGACCTCACTTCGGAGGATTATGGGAAGCAGCTGTGAAATCCATGAAGTATCATCTGCGAAGAACACTAGGTTCTCAGATTGCCACTTACGAGGAACTGTGCACATTACTTGCTGAGATAAGAGGCCTGTCTAAACTCCAGACCCCTGTGTGCCTTATCTGATGATCCTTTCAACCCAACTTATTTGTCTCCTGGACATTTTCTAATTGGTGAACCTCTTACCCAATTACCTGCTGCTGACTTTACTGATGTCAACTGCAATAGACTTTCCAGGTGGCAAACCTACCAACAACAACTGCAAGAGTTCTGGCAACATTGGTCATCCGACTACCACCAGAGTCTGCAACAGCGTCAACGCTGGCAGAGGACATCCCCTAACCTACAACCAGGCCATCTTGTCCTGCTGAGGGAGGACAACACGACTCCATTACACTGGCCCACAGCTGTCATCAAGGAAACCCATCCAGGGAAAGATGGCATCGTCCGAGTGGTCACACTTAGGACCCCCAAGGGAGTCTTTAAACGTCCCATTACAAAAATTCGCCCTTTACCGCGTGTGAATAGTGAACTATAGTGTCATTGTTTCTGGGGGTGGCAGTATGTTACGCTAAGGGCGAATTTTTACAGTTGGATTTTCTCGCGAACAATAGGCATAACATTGGTGCATCAGATTGCACAACTCTTGTTAACTTAGGGATGATGCAACCATCACGAGTTATGTGACGTCATGAGCGCGTCTAGAAGCCTCGAGAACAGTCTTTGTTCTAAGTGGGACAGTTTGCGTCTTGCCATAGAGTGAGTAAGTCTATGCATCGCTATCCGTGAAGGAGCAGGCATGCAACTCGTGTTGCGACATTTTGAATAAAGGAACATAGGGTTCTAGAAGTTTTCACCATAAGGGTGTTATTTTCAGTGTTTCAGTTTTGTAGCGTCAGAGGTGTTTCACTATAAGGGTGTGTTAATGAATAAAAGGTTCTAAACAGTGCTTGCCACAAGGTTGTGTGTTTGTGAGTGCATTGGAACACTCTACGATTAAATAATTACTGTAAAGGATTGTGCAATGCTGAAGAAATTAAGTGCATTAGTGACGCAGTATGTAACTAGTAATTTTCTGAAGCTATTAAGTGTAATTAAGTGTTGTTTAATAGCGATTACTAATAATAAAGTGTTTTTTATTCTGTCATATATCGGAACAGATTGTTCAACATACTTGTGTTCGAACCAGAGCGAACACCATGAATGCGCAAATATGGGGAAAGTAAAACAACTCAAATTAGGATGGCAACTGTACTGCACGTCACTTCTGGTTCGGGACTTAAACCTCAATGGATGGTGCGGGGAGTGTGACGACCCTTACAAAAATCTAAGAAAATGCAACATGTCAGACCAACTGTATGAATGATTGTATTACTAGTTGTAATGGATGGATGTATTACTGAATTAATGCAATGGTATGTTCTACAGTGCAAACATATCTCACTCACTCTGAGGGCCATATAAAAGAGAAAAGCAGACCTCATGCAGCCCACAGGTTGTGTATAGAATTTTCTTTCAATAAAAGACTTAGCATTACACAGCAATGGCATCTCTTCTCCACATGCAGCAGCAATGTCATTTGTTGAAAAGCACAGAGTCCTGTGTTTAAGGAAATCTCTGTAATACAATGAGTTAATACCATCATCAGGCTTTGATGTTTAATGTTCACATCACTTACCATACACAGGTGTCTTTCCTGGCAGTACTACTACTACTAGCTGGAGTGATGTAAACGAGGACTTGAGGTAGCGAAACATTGGCTCCACCTGATCCGGACCCGTAGCATACTTGCCTATCAAACAATATAACATTATGTATCTCACACTTCACTAGGAATATCAAGATGTAACTCTTAAGATAACAGCATCTCAAGGAAAGCAGCAGTTCTCAAACATTTTTGACCATGGTTCAAAATAATAAATCATAGTGGCACTGTCAATCAAAGAGTACCAGTTTCTACTCAGTGCCCCAGCAAATCACTTACAATTTACAGCATAATATATCAAGTCCAGTGTAGTCTGCAAGAGACTAAAATTTAAATGGCAGCCTATTACTTTGTACAGTCTTGGCTCAGAACTTTACTGGATGTTTGGTTTTCTAAGCACCATACTGTGTGTCACTAAAGTCAGTGTTCAGCATCACAGAGTTCACATTAACATTTAGATAAAATTCTAACACAATTGTTCAGCAGCTTCCTATTTTGTTTCCCTAATAAAACCAGACACCTGAATACAGCAAGCCTCAAGGTTGATTCTGGGAGTTCATGACCCAACATAAAGCTTTTCTGCCAAGTGGAGAATCCCTTCACAACCACCATCTGGTTACTTTACACCGCACAAAGAATACATATTTTTCCAAGACCTTATACTAATGTGTCACTTCAGAACACTAAAGTGAAGTTAGTTCTGTTCCCACCTCAAAAATGGTAAAATGGTCCTGAATTTAAAATGGTCAGCACAACAGACAGCACAGTTATGTCATAAGTTTACTTTTTTTCTTTAACAAGTAGCATAATAAAAACCAGACTTCAACTACACCATGGCAGATATATACATATCCAAACTACATAGGTTAAAGAAGTTCTTAACTGTGGCCACAAACAGAAAGTTTAACAGACCATGGTAGATGGTGACACTGAAAAAATCTGTATGCTCACTATTCATGAGATGTTTACTTACAAAAACATGGCTGTCCAATTATAGGCATCCCTGCATCATTACTGATCTTCTGTAGCTGCTGTGTGAAGTTCCTTTAACAAATATAGCAACCAAACTGAATTATATACTTGCAGTTACACCCAATACAGTAATTACTAATCAAAGTGTCCTCTCTTTTGCACACTACATATGTGCATAAACGCAGTTTAATTACTGTTTTGAGAGAATCCAGGAGGAGCTTCTCAATTAAAATAAAATTCAAATTCCTCAACATCAGAAATGATGACTGCTAATTAAGATTCAGCTATCCAGTTAGTCTGTCCATCTCCTTCAAATAACCTGTAACTTTCTGTAAGTACTGTATACTAAATAAATAGTATACACGATGTTATAAAGTCATATACGCCTGTTTAAAGCATCTTCTATACAACCAAAATGACATAAGGGCCACATCACCACTATGAACGCAAAGCATCTGTTCACAAAAGCAATACCAAATTCCAACCACAGAATTTAAAGAAAAAAGTATCTGTGATTTCCACATCTGAGCTTCGGACAGCATTTTCCAGAAATGTTAACTTCAAGCCAGTATGGAAATGGGATTCAGTCTTTTACCCAATTGTTATTGTTCCTGATATAGGGAATGTAACTGCTGTAAATGCATAAGATGGTAAGGTTATCAACTGCCACTGGCAAACAGGTAGAACTTTTGCAGAACTTACTTAAAAACACTATCCTGTCACTAAGGTCTAACCAGAATGTCACCATTCAACATACGTGGTCAGGTGAACTCAAGTATTCACATTATACCTTTGGCACAAGTGCACAGTACAGTTAGTCAACCACATTTTTTAAACTGACAGCATTATCCAAGTTAAAAGATGTGGCCACCAGCCCCGTGATAGTGTGATACATAATATTTCCTATTCATGAACAGGGACCTCTCTATTCTGGAATTACAAAATTGCTATTAGCACTATAGAACTGGAAGTATTATAGAAATATAATTATAATGAATTAAAAAAAAAACAGAATAATCATTATACATACTAGGCAATGGCCTAGATGATCTAAGAAAACCTGGCAGAGAGGCAAGAGATTTTTTTCTCTTCTCCAAAACTTACCGATCAGGTCTGAGACCCATCCAGCCTCCTATTCAGTGTGTACTTGAAGCTCTTGCATGAACATAGCTGTGGTGTCAGGAAGACAACTCACCACCTAGTGCTGATATTAAGAATGAGTGGATACATACCTCCACACCACGAGCATGCATACATGGCATGCACGTGGTGAACCCCCCCCCCCTCCCTTTGTGTAATTATTACACAAAAAAAAGTAGAGCGTGGGACTGATACACCTATGTTCAGTTATCTCAGAACACTGAACTTCCTGAGTGGGAATCATCTATAGTATTATGAAATTGCTAGTTACATGTACTTCTGATGTTCAATACACCAAAGAGTTAATTACCTAAAAATCCCTACCACTAATGAGGAATTATCAATTATTTTCACTTGGAAATGTGTCTTCAGTACATGAAGTGAAAGGAAGCACAATTCATTTATGACAGATTTGTCAACATTACAAAGCAATCGAGAGCCAAAACAGATATTGCAACACCCAGCTCTGTATTTGATTTCAAACAGCCATTGGCCCAACACTGGTTAACCAACAAATCATACATAGATTCCTGGCAAGGGACTTTTTAAATCTCCAAAGCGTTCCACACTGGCACCTGGAACCATTTACTCTCTTAAAAAACAGGTATCAGGCACTCTTTTCCCTGAGGTAAGGCAGCTGGGTCATCTGCAGCCAGTGCCAAGGTGAAGACTTCATGGAGCTGCCTTCATGGCATACACAGGTACTTTTACCTTTACCTAAACCTCCATCTGACATGCAAACACAGAGCCACAGAAGTTCTGTTGTGTTCAGGGTATCTTCCACAAATATTAAACTTACTACTACAAGTTGGCAGATTATAACAGAGAACTGAACCAGTGTGAAACTTAATCAGCTAGACCATGTAAAGCACAAACACAACACTGCAATGCATAAATGATAAACACTACAGTAACAACGCTCACAAAATCACATCCCTTTCATAGAAACATAAAAAAATTACACTTTATCTGGCTCACCTAAGTGCATCTTCTCTAACAGTTCTCTGAGGGGCAAAACATGCAATGGCCCACACACGGATTTCTACCCCCGTGAAGAACTGCTTCCCCCTCATGTCCCACACGCCTGCGTTTGGCATAGCCTGCTGCTTCGTCTGTGCACAGCAACAATACAATTACTGACATTTCAAATATGTTTGCAATGTTTAAATCAGAGGTTTACAAATCCTAAATTGTTTCTGGAGGAGGAAACATATAGTAAAAATGGGTACACACAAATGTAACATTTCATTTCACACTTTTCAGCATGAATGCAAACAGCATGACATAAACCCTATTTTGCAATGATTATGAAGAAAAGTGAACAATACAATAAGAAAGGAGAGTCAGTACAGTGGGGAAGAGCCATTACCAGAACAGAAATCACATGCAATACTTTCACTGGTTTCAAAATATTATAGTAAGCAACATCTTTGTTCACGTCCCTTTTTTGAGGTGCTTGACTATATATGGCCACTAACTAGCAAGTGGTATGACTGCACCTTGAGGATGCAAAGCCCCCTGCAGAGTACAGCAGGCCCACAATATGAACCATTCTGCATTACTTGGTTTAAAAGCATTCAGGCCAACAAGTGATATGTGCTGTGGTGTTAACCAGCTGTTTTGCTTTTCAAGTCTTTTGAGTAAGGCATGGTGAACAAGACACATACCTGTGTCACAGCCTATTTTTAGCAGCCATTTAAAGTTTTTAGAAGGTAGTACAAAGAATCAAAACCATGTGGACTACAGGAGGAAGGGTCCCTCTTAAAACACTGAGAACTCAGGCACAGAATAAAGCATGAAATATAAAAGCCACACTGCAAAGGAGCACATCACACACGAGAAGCATGTGAAGCAGCTATGTGTGTGCTGGCACCAAGGTCCACATAGCACAGAACAAAAAATTAGTTTATTGATTTGAACACACCAGACTACTTCATAATTAATTCACTGAGTAAATAAAAATATGTGAAAGTGAAGTATCCAATAAAAATTCATCTTCCATGATGTTAGGTCACATCAGACGTTAAACAAAACAATGTTTCAGAGGAAATAGGCAGCCCCCATCTTTAGGGCCTATAAGCCCAACAAGAGTGTATATTAAATGTTAACATAAAAGCATTACTCTCTCAAACAACCAATTGCTGGAAAGCACAACGCCATGTGTTCATCTCTTTGATGCTGCTCTATCAATATCAACCCATATTTTTATTAAGTAATAATACAGTAATTTATTCAGTCAATAACACAACATATATTGGTTATCAATATTAAAAATTCAGCGACATGTTTCAGTTCACTGAACAATCATCAGGCCAAATACAAAACATAGTATTGGTACATTCAGCGAGTGCGCACACTATGGGATCCCACACTGTTCACAAATTATATTGACATTACAGATATGTTTAATTCTGTTAGCTGATGTATTTAAAATATATATATATACAACTCTTGTCAGTACGTCTTTGTTAAAATATTTAAAATGCTGGATTACATATGTATTACAAGTATAACAAGCTCTTGTCAGATAGGGTTGTTTATAGTTGCAGCTAATATCATCACTTGGTCGTAGTTTAAGTTGTAGAGATCTGTTAGCAAGGATCTTCTTGCAGTTCTATGAAAGGCCACATTCTGAGTTATATATCACACACTAATGTAATTTATGGTGATTGTTTCATCACAAGTTCTTTTTACGTCCTATGGAAGACTGAGTTATGAGTTGTATAACTTATGTAGTAGGGTCCAAAAGTTTCCAGCCTGACATAAAAAAGCCGCGCCAAATGAAAAATGCTGCGAGGGATATATAACACCATTTTGGTGAGGTTAATGTATCAGTTTCAAGTGACTACGTGCTCCAGTATGCTGGAGGCACTCATGCTAGTAGGACGTGTTGCACTGAGCTACTGCAATGTCGAAAGTTGAGTACCGCACAGTAATCAAATTCCTCAGTAAAGAGGGGCTTGCGCCAGCTGCTATCAAATAACACTTGGATGGCATGTACGGTTTCATATTCCATAATAAAGGAACAGGTTAAACAGTTTCGCCTCGGGACAGAGAGCATCGAAGATGAGCCTTGTGGAGGTCAGCCCGAGGAGGTGGTGACCGAAGAAAACATCAAGCGTATCGAAGAGGAACTAATGAGTGACAGGCGGCTAAAGCTTAAGGAAATTTCAGTAAGACTGGAAATTCCTAAAATCACCGTCATTCAGATCATCCATGAACATCTTCACATGAAGAAAGTCAGTGCAAGATGGGTGCCCAGACTGCTTTCTTCAATTCAGAAGGAGCACCGTTTGACATGTTGTCAGAAGATTTTGGAGCTTTGCTGTGACAATCAGAAGCAAGTATTGGAATCAACTGTCACAGGGGATGAAACCATGGTCCTTTATTACGATCCTTTATCAAAAAGGGAAACCCAGCGAAGCACCGCCGAGAAAGGCCAAGGTCACTTAGTCCACCAAGAAGATCAAGGCAACGATCATCTGGGAGTGCAGAGGAATTTTGATTGATTGATTTCAAAGAAAGAAACATCACTGTGAACGCAGAGTATTATGCTTCACCCCTGCACAAACTGAGCGATGCTATCAAGGAGAAGAGGCAAGACATGTTCAGCTGTGGAGTTGGTCTGCTCCACGACAACGCTCCTGTCCACACGGTGGCTGTTGCCAAGGCTGCAGTAAAGGAATGTGGCTTCAAGGAGATCGAGCACCCACCCTACAGCCTAAACCTGGCACCCTGTGATTATTACCTCTTCAGGGTAGGAAATTTGATAATGATGAGGAGGTCAAAACTGCTGTGATGGAACATTTTGCAGATAAAGAATCAGAGTACTTTTTGAAGGGTAAAGAGTTACTAATTCACAGATGTGAAAAGTGTGTTGAAATAAAGGGAGACCATATTGAAAAAAAGCAAATTTGTTTTATTTCTGTCACCTTAAAAAGTTGGTCACGACGGAAACTTTTGGACCCTACCACGTATGTCTTCCAGCTCTTATCAGCACTATTTTCGAATATTATGGATACAATTAAAACTATGAAGGTTTTGTATATTCAAACTCTGCGTCAGTTTTATGGGATGACTGTAACCGTGTGACTGTGACTGTAACTCGTGAGTCACGAGTTCCGATCACATGCAGATGCACACAAGCAACTGTCCTGCAAATTCAAATCAACCTTCGATATGGTACGCACAACTGGACGTCTGTCAATACACGGTTACAGTCATCCCATAAAACTGACGCAGAGTTTGAACATAAAAAACCTTCACAGTTTTAACTGTATCCATAATATTAGAAAATAGTGCTAATAAGAGCCGGAAGACATATGTTTATACAACTCAGAACTCAGTCTTCCACAGGATGTAAAAAGAAGAAGAAGACTTGTGATGAAACAATCTCCATAAATTACATTAGCGTGTGATACACAACTCAAAACGTGGCCTTTCATACAATGGCAAGAAGATCCTTGCTAACATATCTCTACAACTTAAACTACGACCAACGAGTGATGATATTAGCTGCAATCATAAACAAGCACATGTGACAAGAGCTTATTATACTCATAATACATGTCATCTAGCATTTTAAATATTTTAACAGACATATTGACAAGAGTTTTTTACACAAACACGTGTGTGCGTGTGTATTTTTGAAATACATCGGCTAACTGAATTAAAAATGATCTGTAATGTCAATATAATTTGTAAACAGTATGGGATCCCATAGCATGCACACTCGCTGAATGTACCAGTACTGTTTTTTGTATTTGGCCTGATGATGGTTCAGTGAACTGAAACATGTCACTGAATTTTTAATAGTGATTACCAATATATGTTGTGTTATTGACTGAATAAATTATTGTATTATTGCAAAACACAACTGGATGGCTCATATCAAAGTTTATTAAGTAATTTAAAGTACACACTGCTCTCATGTACACTGTGTCAAGTAATACAAACTGAGACCTCAATTATTTTTAACAACTTCAGTTTTAACAAGTATTTTTGGCATTACTTTCCTCCTGCGTAAGAGAACGTCCAACACTGATGCTGCCATCCTTAGCAGTGTGGTTGAGTCATGTTCTTTATGGGAAACCACCTACTCAGACTACCTTAATCTTAAGGCATAACATACAGCATGATTCAAAAAGATGGGCTCAATTTCATACATCTATATTTCCTGAACTATACATGGTATGTGAATGATCTACATAACAATTGAAAGAGAAGGTCCTAAATTTTCAAATACCAGCGCACAGCTGCATCAGTTGAGAGCAAAATGGCTACTATGCAACACAAGATATTTTGAGTTCGTGAGTTCATTAAAACTGAGTCGGTGACTGCTGTGCAGTGTGCGTTTTGTCTTCGTTTCAACATTTGAGCAAATAGGCTGTCTGTGTAAAGGCAAAAGCTCCAGCCGACCATGTGTATCAGAGGAGAACATGAGACGAACTCAAGAGAGTTTTCAGCGTAACCCACGCAAGTCAACCCACAGAGCAAGCAGAGAACTCGGAATAGCACAATCAACTGTCTGGCATGTGTTGAGGAGCTGTTTACTGTTCAATTGAGTCCATATTTTTTAATCACCCTGCACTATGTAATCACCAGTGACTGTTTTGGTATATATCCACACCCACTTAATAATGTTCTATTTTGAAGAATCATCAACAAAGGCAAAAGGATTTCCATGGTTTCTGGGAGCAATGCTTTCAACCTCCCATGCACCTTTTCAATACATGCCTCACAATGGCAGTGACACCCCTTCAAAGGGCAGTCACTGTATATACCACCTGCCTTAATAAAAAACACTAAACCACAACAGTGTGTGTGTGTGTGTGTGTGTGTGTGTGTGTGTGTGAGAGAGAGAGAGAGAGAGAGAGAGAGAGAGCAAGGATTTTGTATGAGTCTACGAATGAACAGTAATTATTGTACGGATGACAATAATATTTTACATAAAAACTAACATGTCCAAAATTCTGGCAGTTTGTTACATGGCACATGTGTCTCAAAGACTGCATAAAAATTAAATTTAACCTTCGAATTTACTTAAACTAAATCAAACCCAATTACACGAAAATTTAGTTCAAATACACAAATTATTCCTCTCCTCTAATTGCATCACATTCACTGGCACAAAGTTCTGTCTATTTATTGGCACTACAACTACTACTACTAACTACTAAATCTTCATCTTCTTCTTCTTATTATTATTCTTATTCTCTTCCTTCTCCTTCTTCTTCCTCTTCTTTTCTTCTTCTTCTTCTTCTTCTTCTTCTTCTCCTCCTCCTTCTCCAGCATCCCTCATTTGTATGCACTGGCATACGATTACTAAAACACATTGGATGATGACATAATGACACTATTTGATGCTGTTCTTGTCAACACACTTACAACTGGCCTGGATTTGGTAGCTTCACTTCCATCATTTATCACCTGTCTCATACAAAATAATGTTACATTTGCTCATAAAAACACTCTCCATTCTCACTGTCATTATTACAGGGAGTTACTTTTCACAACCTTGCCTGTGAAGAATCAAGAGCACAGCTTATATTCACATAAATACAATAATTCCCCACACAGAAACAACTAGCTGGTCTTTGCAATGCAGATGTAATTTTCTGTTCGGTAGGAAATAAATTATGTGTATTAAAGAAATTTCAGAATTCAAAGTATTAAGAGAGTTTTAAGTATGTGAAGAGACAGACCTACAAGCCATACTTCCATTTTTTAAATTCAACCACCGAATAAAAGTATGACCAACACACACATAAATACAGTAGAATCCATAACTTCTATGCAACTAAACACAAAAGCCATCACTGAACAGACTCCTAAACTAGTACACATTTCACAGCCCATCTCACCAAGAAATATTTTAACATTATGCTCCAATTTTCCATCTTTGTATTACTATTAGCTGCTTATGAGCATATGTACACACCAAACTTACAGCTCCAGCTTTTCATCACACTATCTCAATTGCCTACCATAATAATAAAAGAAAACTGAACAAATCCTTTCCTTTTCAATTAAAAGGCCTCTGGCATTACAATTTTCCCACAAGCACATTGTAGCAAACCTTCCACCAACTTTACTGCCCTGTTATTACAGCATGATCTTTGTGATCATAAAATCTCTCTTCTGATACTTCATATATATGAGGTTTGTTCAAAAAGTATCTGGACTGACCACAGTACATGAAGCAGATAAGGCTTACGGGGTTTTAACTAACTGTCTTCAAATAGTTCTCTTCTGCAGCTACACACTTCGCCCAATGTTTCTGCCACTGTTGGAAACATTTTGCGAACTCCTCTTTCGGGATGTCTAACAGTGTCTTTGTAGAATTTTGTTTGATGTCCTCCATTGCCTCAAATCGGTGTCCTTTCAGAACTTTCTTAAGCCTTGGGAATAGGAAAAAGTCACACAGTGCGAGATCTGGGGAGTATGGCAGCTACTGCAACTGAGCGGTGCCGTGTTTGGCCAAAAACTGCTGCACAAGATGTGAAGTATGTGCAGGCGCATTGTTGTGGTGCAGGATCCAGTCGCCATCCCGCCATTTTTCCGGTCGTTTTCGGTGAACTGATTCATGCAAATGTCGCAAGACCCCCACATAGAATTCCTTGTTAACTGTTTGCTCATCAGGAGCGTACTCGTGGTGTACGATACCCTCAGAATCAAAAAATGCCAGTAACATGACCTTTGTTTTGCTTCACACCTGGCACCCCTTCTTTGGTCGCGGAGACGTGGGACCCTTCCACTGTGATGATTGCTGTTTTGTCTCTAGGTCATACCCATAGACCCAGGACTCGTCACCTGTCACAATGTTCCTAAGAAACTGTACGTCTTCACATGAACTTGATGCAAATGCGTTGTTCAGTACTTTCACACATCATAAAAATCGCTATGACATAAACATACGTGTTACTTCCGCGACCCACTACAGCCAAATGAGCAAACGCAGTCACCTGCAACTTGCGTCATGCGTTGCTAAGACATGTACGAACATGTCAAGACTAGTTGCAAACACATCCCACCCAGTGAACCACCACCACAATTCTAATCCGAATACTATTTGAACAAACCTCGTATAGCGAAAAGAGACAGCAGTGTGTTATACTTCCACATATCAAAAGTTTCTTTGTTTTTATTTTTCAATACATTAGTTTATAATAAAAGGGATGGAAAGTAGTAATGATGCAGTTCCTCAACAACCATTATCATCCGTTCTAATGTTTCTCTGCAGGTTGGTGATAGCGGTCTATTCATTACACACATATTTCACCAGACGGTGTTCACAGTCTGAGGCAAGCCTAACACATCTTGTGAGTTCAACCCTACTCCCATGAGAACCTGATGATGGGAGTCAACTCCCAAAAATCACATCATGCACACCTCAGACAATGCACAATTAATTAGGGCACAATCTCCCATTCTACTATGTGATTTCTCCAAATCTTAACAGGCAACAGAATAACTAAACAAAACTGCAGCAAATATTTTACAAATGCTGTTTTATGTCTTCTTAAATGCAGACATGTTACTGGCTGATTTGGTGCCAAAATCCACCAGAGGTTCAATGCACTGCCATTAATTCTTGCTATTAGTATCTCCATTCATGTAACACAGATGACATAACAAGGTCCTGGAAGTGTTAAGGTAGTGTTTGGAATGAAAGATGAATACCCGAAGTGCAGCTGGTTGACATGGTAATTAAGGATGGTACAGTCATCTATCAGCACACTACCAGTGCTGAGGGTGGCAAAAGGGAACTAATACAGCTATTTGCAATAGGTGGTAATATGAGAAATGTCATGCCAGTTGCATTTGCACTGATGGCCAGAATAACTGAGATGCCTACTACCATATCAAACAGCAGTGGATAGCTATTCCAAAAGCTAGCTAAATGAAAGGTGGATTTTAAACTTAGAATAGCAAAGGGATACACTGTCTACTGCTAGAAGTAAAAGATATGAACATTCTTGATTTTAAGCTTTCGCCGTGTTCTGTATGTAATATGTTTTCTTTTGGGTAATTCCCCAGCGTCACAACGCTAATAGCCGACGTTTCGGAACCCTCTATCAGTTCCATCTTCATAGGCTGGTGGATGAAGTATGACAAGGGATGGGATGTGTGGTGTATTTACACCTGACAGGGTTCTGGCAGGCTGGTGGAGGAGCCAATGGAAGGCGAGTGACTGGAAGTGGGCGGGTAGGTGCATAACAGGTTATGGAAGGGGGAGGTATATAAGTGCGAGTGCGGGTGGGATCACTGTGGTGTAATCAGCGGATGCCTCCTTTTCTTGAGTTTGTGTAGCAGTGGTTTCCAGGATCTGCTGAGGTTGAAACCCCCATCTCTGTTGATGTTATTAGGATGC
>Ga0123352_10012843_pt1 | contig 13271 bp, 10 predicted proteins | sample TergutLab28metaG_FD_89700 | JGI IMG/M metagenome (GOLD analysis project Ga0123352, IMG submission 89700) | Labiotermes labralis P1 segment gut microbial communities from Petit-Saut dam, French Guiana - Lab288 P1 | ecosystem: Host-associated > Arthropoda: Insects > Digestive system > Gut ... | reverse complement strand
TTCTTCTTCACTGACACTAGGACGACCTGGCCGACGCATGTCTGCCACATTTTGGCGTCCCTCGTTGAAGGCTTTTACCCACCTTGCCACTGTTCTGTAAGGCAATGCAGATTCCCCGCAAGCTTCTTGAAGATCTTGATGACGCTGTCGTGCTGTACAGCCTCTGGCACATTGAATCTTTATCCAACTCCGTTGTTCCTGTTTCGAAAACATCGTGACAAGAATACATTAGACCGCCAGCTAACACAAGGCCTCGGTACATGTTTAAGATAATCAGTTTATTGGAATTTATTTGCAATTTGACTGTACATATTTCAAAAATTTTTCCCTACTTCTTTTTATTTAAGTCTGTTCCTTGATGTGATATATCATCCCTTATGAAGGTACACACATCTTCTTTTAGTTAGTTTTTACAAAAAAATCTTTCTAAGTTGTAGCTGGGCATCAGAAATTTTAATAACCCTAGCTTTTCCATTTGATGTTCATTAATACATATAAGGAATGAATTTCCCGTCTTTGAAGATAACACTTAGTTCATCTTTTTGCTACCTTCATGGCAGTGTATCCTTTCTTTTTTAGGTCTACCAAGAGCAGCATTACAGAAGAGCGCATTGGGAACATTCTGAACTACCTGACAAATGAAGTATGGGCCTTCACACTACGTAGTTTGTACGAACGCCATAAAGTTTTGTTCACTCTTATGTTGGCCATGAAAATTGACTGTCACAAGGGTCTCATTTCCCACGATGAGTTCAGTGCATTCATTAAGGGTGAGTTTCTGTCAGTGGGTGCACTGAAATTGGAAGTTTTTAAGGAATTTCTGAAGAGCTTTTAGATATCTTGTCAATTTTTCATTCAGTAAAGACACTTTATTGTAGTGCATAATTTACTTTCAAGAGAAACAGGAAACCACATTTCAGCTCTAATTAAGTACTATGCATACATGTCCCACATTCTTGATCCAATTTTAAACTCTTAGGAACAGAAAGAACGAAAACATGTAATGAATTTGTCATATAGAGCAAAACTTGTAAAGTGTCAAATTTCTGTCACTTGTGTCAGAAGTATAATTACTGTATGCCACATTTGCAGAATGAATGATAGGTTGATGACTGAAGTCTTCGGGGTGTAATGCTGTGATGTTGGGCAAGTGATTTCTAAAGATATGTGGGATTATAGTGCCTTCATCTTTAAGGTCAACATTCCAAGAAGAATGATCATTTTTTAATGTGAATCTGCATAAAGAACAAAATTTTTATTTTACAAAAATACTGCATTGAAATGTCCTGGAAAAATCTTCTGTTACATGTTACCGCACTTTCAACAGTTTAGCGGTAAGTGAAAGAGAAGATCATATGCATGTAGTGTGCTCATTTGTAAAGCTACCATTATAATGCAATCAAGTTGAAACGTGGAGTTACACATGTGGAAATTAGGCAGAATTCCATGAAACCATATGGAGGAATAACAAAAACAACAGTGAAATAGGGAAGTCATGTGAGAAGATGTATCAGATATGTTATTACAGTAATCATAATAATCATCATCAATCTTATTATCACAGTTGCTAACCATGCAGATGCTAGAAATTGTTGTAAGGCCATAATTGGAGTCTCTTGCCACATACACGCATATGTGTGCACAAACACATACATATACACATGCAAAGAACCAACACACATGTACACAAAGCTTTAATCAAAACAAATTTTTCTTGTGCCATTTTCAGAAGTATATGCCTATTTCAATGGTCTTATCCACACCACTTCTTGTAGAATCCAGCATACCTTGAAAAATAATACTTCGTTGTATTCCATTTGTTTAATTAAGATATCTGATTATAAATTCCATTGTTGAACAGTCTCTTTTCAGCTAGTCAGTTTGTGTTATATGCTCATAGGATTGTGATGTATTGGTTGTAGTATAAATAATATTTATTGACATTTATCCAATAAAATTTTAATTTGGCGCCTTGCATGCAACTTTTGCTGTCTGTTTTCACAGTTTTCTTGTTTGTATTCATATTCAACTTCATTCTTCTTCCTTATATTGTTATCACACAGGGGGTGCATCGCTGGATCTGAATGCTGTGGATCCAAAGCCTTTCCGCTGGATTCTAGACATTACATGGCTCAATCTAGTGGAAATAAGCAAGCTGCCCACATTCTCAGATGTTCTTACCAAGGTACAAATCTGTAATTCGGATCAGGAAAATAATTTGCCTCCTTATTCAGCCCTGAATACGTTAATAGCTACTAATTAACTCACTAAGCACATATAATCCTGTCCGTTTTCTAATTTAATGTGAAGTCATTTGGCTGTGTTGTGAATGACAGTTATATTTACATTTTCCTACATAAAATAATGACAAAATTGGTTGTAACATATAAACAGAATGCTGTGTAAGAGACTACCGAGAATGATAAAACACCAACAGATACATAAATCCTTGCATAAGGAAATAAAACACAGGGTCCTCAGGGATCAGTTCTAGGGCCCCTCTTGTTTTTGTTATATACAAATGATTCACCTTAAATATCCATTATGTAACGTTGGTCCTCTTTGCTGATGATATTAATATACTTATTATAAGCAAAAATATAGATGCTGTGCAGGCAAGGCTAAATAAGGTAATAAAACAATTTGAAACTTCATTCTCAAATAACAGCTTTATCATTAATAGTGATAAAGCAAGGGCAATGTAATTTCACTTTAACAAAACCTGTAATTTAGTAAAGCCTAAGATAGTTTTTAATAGTGTTGAAATTAATTATACATCCAAAATGAAGTTCTGAGGAATTAATATCTCAAATAATCTAAAATGGAACACCCACATCCAATTTTTATAATGAAAGTTAAACAAGGTCACACCACTAAGAGGTGATTTAAGCTTATTTATGTTAATAAACATACAAAATAATGTGGAATGCCAATTTGATGCAACAAGGTCACACGGCACAATCCGCACCATACACACGACCTATGCAGCGGCTGTCAAGACCACAACCCATCCAGAAACTCGGTGCAGAAAACCATATGGTGCAATTCAACATCTAATGCTCCTGATGATGGGCGTATGTACCCGAAACATGTCGAGCTAAGAATACATCAATAAAATTACTTTGTTGCATCAAGTTGGCATTCCACATTATTTCATGAGGAAGATGCACGGTCAGACAACCCTTAATAAACATATATTTGCAAAATTTCAGTCTTTAATAAGGTGTGGTATAATTTTATGGGGTGAAGAAATTGAAAGTATAAAGGTACTAAAAATACAAAAAAGGTACTTTTTTCAATTAAAGGGCTTAATACAAGAGAGTCTTGTATACAAATTTAATAGAGTTAAAGATTCTCCCAATGACCATTTTATATATCTTTGAGGTGTTGTGCTACTTTAAAAAAACAGCATTTATTTAAGAAGGAATTTGAACATGAATATCATACAAGAAGAAAATGTGATTTCCATATGTTAAGTTGTAATACATCACTCTTTAAGAAGAGTGTGATAAATATGGGAATTAAGTTGTACAACAAAATGCCATCTAAAATTAAGCAATTGGAAAGTTATAGGGATTTTAAACAAAGAATAAAGTTGTATTTACTGGATCATCCTTTTTATTCATTAAATGAATTTTTTGTATTTGAAAAAAACACTAGAATCAATAATAAGATGAAAATATGATTTATACTTTATTGAAAAAATTACTAACGTGTAAGCTTAGCTTATTTGGATAAAAGATCACATTATCTAGCTGAGTGATGATTCTTGTACGTTTTGTTGACTGGAACTTATGTACTTCTTTGTAATATGTTTTTGAATCTGTTTTTCTATTCTATCTTATACTTTGATTGACTTGTCAAAGTGTTACACATGTAGCAAACAGATGATTAATAAATGATAAAATACAGACCAACAAGCAGAAGAAACCAGGGGACACTATTAAAGAGACTTCTAGGTGTGTGAGACCAGAATGGGTCAACAAGTGGCCCAACTCAATGTCAACTTCATGATGACGATGATGATGATGAATAGCAACAGTAATAGTACAGAAAATAAGATATGTCTGCTAAATATGACTTTGCATAGAAAGGGTTAATAGTAGTATCTCTGTATGCAGTGAAGTGTTTGAAATATGTCATACAGTGTGTTTTGTAGTTTAGTTCAGAACCACCTAGGAGATTCCTCAGAAATATTTCCTGTTGGCTTCACAGTACCTGAGCATAAGCCTTCGTAGTAAACAACATGCCTGCAATGTGCATGCACTTTTCATTGATCTGTAATTTAAAAAATGGGTAGCTTATAAACAGAATCAGTTTTTAGATATATGCTCCATTTGTTAAAGTAATATTCTGCATTTTGTAGATTGAGCAAAATGAGAAGGACTGGAAAGTATGGTATGAAAAGGAACGACCTGAGGAAGAAGTGATTCCTTGTGGATACAACTCTTCCCTAGATGTGTTCCGCAAATTGCTCTTAATCCGATCCTGGAGTCCTGACCGAACTCTGTCACAAGCTCGCAAATATATCATGGGTGAGTCTCCACACTAAGTAATAGCATCTCATAATCATACAAACAAGACAATAATGTAACACTCAAGCTTGTTTGTGCAACCATTATTGAAGTAAAAAAGCAATAATTTTTATATATTCTGAGGGTGTGTATACAGACATAGGTATCCAGCATGCCATTTGCTTGTACCATATTGTCATCTGTAACCTGCCTGATTTTGCAATATTTTTCCACATTATCTCATAAATGGCATGGTTTAAAAAAAATAGTTATTGAATGTAAAATGTGTGTTTTGATTTTCTCTACAAATATGTCTGAAACATTTCTTATTCTAAGAAGAACTGAGTAAGGTGTGATCAAAAATATATATATTGGTCTTCATGTAAAGTGCCTGTTATACTTGTCAGATTTTAATGAAACTTGAATTTTCTTGACAGTTTTTGATACATAATCAAATATCAAATTTCATGGAAATCTGTCCAGTGAGAGCTGAGTTTTTCCATGCAGATGGACAGACAGACATTAAGAAGCTAATATTCACTTTTTGCAGTTTTGCCAACATGCCTAAACATTTATTTCGAAAGAGCACCCAGTATTTTCCCGAAATAAAATGAGTTTTTTTTAGTATGTGTGTGTGTGTGTGGAGGGGGGGGGGGTCATCAACCTGGTTTTATGCTGCATGTTCAGTGGACTGTGGGTGTGGGTATGTGCTTGTGCAGTGTAGTGTACAATACCGGAAGACATTGGGATCAGCATCAAATATTTGTAATACCCGGAATTATGCAATGATGTCAGTGTCCCTGTACTTTATGAATTCTGAATTATTTTTCCCTTTATTGTTGGTTTCATCCTGTGGAATATCTGAGAAATAAATGGTGCAGCTTTGTTTCAGGTATTGGCTAACTGATAATTTGGTACACACTTGTGCACTACATGTGTCTGTGTATGAAGCATGACTTTTTTTTTATTCATAATCATTTTCTGTGCAATGTCTTGCATAGACTGCAATATTTCATTTGATTAGGCTTACCTTTAATTCTAATTTTGTAATTTTGATTTAAATTTCCGTTTATGTCAAGTTTAAAAAAGTAATTGGCAAACCAACAATTATTTTGTTCAGAGGATAAAATAAATCCTTCAGGTGCATTCTTCTCTGTACACGACTATTACTACAGAAATATTTCTTTACTTTCATACTGTTACATAACAGCATAAAATCCTGTATAGTTTCTCATTCCGATTCAGGACCGCGTAAATGTAGCAGCAGTTTATCTAATTTTGAACTAATCACAATAAAACCTCTTCAGGGTGTGTGGACCTCAGACAAAGACATCAAAAACTCTTGTTTGTTTAGTCTCTGCTACCCTGGGTTCAAAGCACTTTGCACCTTATTCAATGTTTATGCCAACCACACATAGCTCAATCATTCCTTTACAGAATCGCTGGGGACTCAGTATGGTGAAGCCATAATTCTTGATCTTGATGCAACATGGGCAGAATCGGAGCCCCGCACACCCCTTATTTGTATCCTCTCAATTGGCTCTGATCCTTCACCACAAGTAACAGCACTTGCCAAGCAGAAGGAAATACGTACGTACCTCATCTTTGTGATTTACTGACATGTAAGTTGCTGATATGTGTGAAAAACACACTCTTTGTGCCAGCTGCTTTAACGCTTATTCAAATGTCCCTCCTTCATCATTTTTCTCCAGTAAGATGTACATGAGTAGACACAAAGACAGTAATATAGAATCGCATATTAGAACAGGCCATTTGGGGTGTCAGGCATCATTCATTCATTTACTTCCATATACCCACCTACAGGAGCATCCCAGGGATGTGGAGACAGTCACAACATAATACACAATATATCTGTTGAATTACAGACGTCTTAACCGAATTCAATTGTACATATAGTTTACATACTAAATTATCAATACATTTTTTCATTAATTATTATAAACTAGGACATACCTTATTCCTTAAAATTAAAAAATTCATCTATAGAATACAAAGAATTATCCAGGCGAAACCCCTTTAAAGTCTTTTTGAACACTTTTGTCTCATTCACTGTACTTTTTATGGAAGTCAGCAAATGATTAAAAACTCTAATTCCAGCATAATGGACTCCTTTTTGGTTTTTTTTAGGTGAGATAAAGGGGGATGTAGGTTATTACTATTCCTAGTTTTTGTTGTGTACAATTCTGCATTGTCCAAAAATAAATTTCTATTGTTAACTACAAACATTAACAGAGAATATGTGTATTGGACAGATGAGGGTAATATTTTTAGGAACTCTCTACATGAGTCATTATTCCTAGCCCCCATTATTATTCTAATAGCTCTTTTCTGTAATTTGAATACACACTTACTATTAGTTGAATTACCCCAAAAAAATCAAATCATAAGACCTTCCTGAATGAAAAAAGCAAAGCATACCATTTTTAATGCAACTTGTGATAATACAGACTAGACCTTCTAATTATATAACAAGCTTTATTTAATTTTGGAGTAATTGTAGCAATATTTAAAAATTAAGACATAAAATATAACTTCATAAATCTTTGATGGCAAAGTAAAAACAATGTTAAAAGTATAAGACAAAAATACTGAAATAATTATGTTATAGGCAGTAGAAATATCTGTTCTTCCATATGGCGGAGAAGGATTAAAGGTGCGGAAATGTGTTGTCCGAAATCCAAGATTGTGAGAGATATCAATAAGAATATCATAGATAGAATTTCAGACTATGGAAATGAACAGTGTAGATATGTGGACATATAGGAAGAAAATTGTATCCAAAGAGTTTTTCAGTTATGGTTTATGAGAAAAAAGGAACATTGAAGACAATAAAAAGATGGATTGATCAAATGATACATTATGAGGATGTAAAGGGCCACCAGAACTAATCTGTGGATTTGACAGTGATGTAATGTAGCGGTTGAAACAGTGTTGCTCTTTATCCTTATTGTTGCACCATGCATTTCGTAGAATCACTTTAATTATATTTTATGTAAGTGCATTTGTTGGTAAAGTGTTGCTCTTTTCTTGTCACCAAGGCTGCAGGCAAAGTTACCAAATTGAGTTGAGACAAGTCAAGTCTGACTCAGACTCTCAGCTTCACCCCAATGGAGTCAAATCATACAGTGTGATGTAGGTATATGGGGAGTCTGTACAAAGCAGTTGCGCCTGCCCAAGCAGAATCATACTGAATCAATTTCAGTTTGACTTAACTGGACTAATCTTTTACTAGTAATCACAGCCCAGACCTATATGCAGAGTTGCTGTTTTGTTGAATATGAAAGTACTGTTTCTGTTTCTAGCCCTGAAGTCGGTGTCCATGGGACAGGGTCAGGAGATGCATGCACGCCGCCTTATATCTGATTCAATGGCAGGAGGTGGCTGGGTGTTACTGCAGAACATACACCTGTCACTGCCATTTTGTAATGAGGCTATGGATGCTCTGGTGGAGACCGAAAATGTTCACGAGACATTTCGGCTGTGGATGACTACAGAAGTTCATACACAGTTTCCTATTGCTCTTCTACAGGTAAAATAGAGGTTGTAAGTTTGAAAGAAAGGAACTCTGAATATCCAACATACAGTACTATGAATATGTAATAAAATAAAATAAACAAAATATGATTTATAATAAGAAAAGTGGATGGACTTCACATTTCCTTTTCATATTGTATGGAGTAAGAATAGCACAATCACTGAAGTAAATGGTTGCAGGAGGGATGTCCAACCAGCATCAGGCAGGGGCAGTATTTCTGTATTTGTCACCATTTCCAGACTACATCTTTGGTCCATCTATCCTAATATCCAATTTGTACTGGTATCCCCTTTCCCCCAGGGGTCAAACAGCCAGGGCATATTTCCGTTCATTTCACCTTGATCTAGTTTTCAATCCAAGAAAGTATGATATTTATCTGTATTCCTCTTGTATGCCTTTATGATGTACTGGTTGGGCACATAGGCAACTTTATCTTTTCTTCCCTCCTTCCCTTTTTTTCTCTTTTCTTTCTTTTTTGCATTTACATCTTCACATTATAATTTCACACAGTTTTGGAGACTGCTTTTACCTCCAGTTTTAGATGAATTTATCTTATGTCGTTTCTTGAGAAATATGACAGTTCCTCATACTTCATCTGTGCTAGCATTTTTACACACTTCTAGGATAGTTTTATCTGGTACACATACACAAGCGAAATTTATTAACATTTGTAACTGTACCATTTATTTCCAGATGGCAATAAAATTTACAAATGAGCCTCCTCAAGGAATTCGGGCAAGTTTGAAGCGGACTTACCAGAGTATAACCCAGGTACGCTTATTTTTATCAGTTTTAATACCATTAGGAAAAGGTATTTTTTGTAAGTGGTTCATGAAAGCAGTACATAAATAGTATAATACTGTTACTAGAACTTTTTAGATGAGAATACTGGAAAGTACATAACAGAGGAGCACTTCCCAGGATGCTGAGTAAATACAGTGCAAATGTGCAGATTCCATAGTTCTTAACAGATAGTGTGCAGACATGCACTCACCATGGTTTAGAAAAAAATTATTGTTCATATTATGAGAGCTGTGAGATTCAGTACCTTGATAACCAATAAACCATGTCAGCCCAGTGTTCACAGTTAGATCCTCCACTTGCACAACAGGCAAACTAAATTCAAGAAAGAAGTACAATGTTTTTCCTTGTATGAATTGACATGGAACTGCCCATCTATGTTTCTATTGTAGGACACTCTAGACTACTCAACACAACCGCAGTGGCCACCTCTCCTATATGCTGTTGCATTCCTGCACACTGTGGTGCAGGAAAGGCGCAAGTTTGGGCCTCTTGGATGGAATGTTCCATATGAGTTCAATCAGGCAGACTTTGCAGCAAGTGTCCAGTTTGTTCAGAACCACCTTGATGACATGGATCCAAAGAAGGTAATTGTATCCATGCCTCTCATAGTCTTTTTTATAGTGCCTTAAATCATGAAGGTAAATGTGCTCCTATGTATACTTTAGCACCATGACAAGAAGCTGTATGGAGGATTGGAGGTGTAGCTTGATGCATTTTTATGTTGGCACTAAATGGTGGCAAGAGGTCAACCTTACACCTAGCGACTTTACCCAGAGGGACAAGTTGCCATTACCCATCAGGCTGCAGGCCACATGGACCGAGAGCCATTGTGGATGCAGTGGCAGAGAGAAATGTCGTGACAATGCAAAAGAATCAAACCCTGGTCACCCAGTCTAAAAGCATGGTCACTAAAATGACTGAACCAGCCCACCTACTCATTTTAAATCTCAGCTATCCCTACATGTGCATGTATGATACGTGATATCTCATCACCTCCATATCTTTTTTATTTCAATTTCCAAAAGTACAGACTAATACTTAAAATACACCCTGCTTTTATCTCCCTAAAGATATCTTTCCATTATACTTACTGTATCCTTACAAAAATATGCATGGTGTGAAATTTGTTGAATAACTTCTGACTCTGATATACTAGAAAACACCTTTTTATTGGATACTGAAAAACCATTTGCAGTATTATTTTCCATTATATTTTCTCTTTATTTAAGGACGTTTCATCTCCTGTAATTTAATTTGAAATATTAGTCACACTTTTAATTCTTTCATTCCAGATATTACGGATGTTTAGTTTCCATTCTTCACATTACTTTAAATAGCTGACCCTTTCTTTCTCTATGCAGTTTGAACTTTTCCTTACAAATTGTTGTTCCCATTGCTCAAAAAATTACCGTTTTGTTCCTTTCACATAGTTGCACCCTTTGCAGAGTTAACAGATTTCTCTTGCTCTGATAGATCACACAGTAAACTAGGACAGTATTCCTTTTAGAGGTTCCAGGTTTTATTTCATTAATATAACACAATATAATATTAATGTATATTTTTTGCAAATTAGTAAAATAAAATATGAATATATGTCAGGTACATCTGTCAGCACCAAAATTAAACACACATAAAAACTTGCATTTAAAACATGCATAAAAACTTTCATCTAAATTCACTGGATGGATATAGCATCCGTACAATGTCCGTACTGCCATTTTATTAATTTTATGCTAAGAACATGTGATAAAAATTGCAGAAAGTAATTCTTAATTATCATTCAGTGTGACTGATATTAAGATTTTTTAACTTTATGTGTTAAGCCTTCATCTATGTTCCAATTCAAGACACAGCTACAGAAAATATGCTATTACTTACCACTTATATTGACCACTGTTGCAGGGTATCTCTTGGCCAACAGTGTGCTACATGTTGGGTGAAGTGCAGTATGGAGGGCGTGTAACGGATGATTTTGACAAGCGCTTATTGACTACATTCATGCATGTGTGGTTCTGTGATGTGCTACTACGTCCAGGATTTGAATTTTACAAGAACTACAAGGTTCCCATAACCAAAAACCTTCAAGACTATATTGACTATATCAATAGTCTGCCTCAAACTGACACACCAGAAGTGTTTGGTCTTCATGCCAATGCTGATATCACGTGAGTGTTCTCCAATTGTGTAATTTTCTGCTATCTACAGTAATATTACTTACTGACAATCACATCCACATGGGTTGTAGCATGGCTCAGGCAGTTAGTTGCAGGCCTCCCAATGTGGAGACCTGGCTTCATTCCAAAGCCAGACCACATGGGATTGGTGGTGGACAAAGTGGTACTAACACCAAGGTTTCTCTGAGTACTTCTGTTTTCTTCTGTCACTATCATTCCACCAATACACCATACATATTAATTCATCTATCACTGATGCCATGTAATCTCAGCAACTAACAGCTTCATTAAATAACACACAAGAACACCACATCCATATTATGAATATTGCAGAAAGAATTATTTAAGAATCTCTCACAACGACAAATGGTTAACTCCATGGAGCAGAGTCCCTCTTGAGAAACTAGTAGCTGTTGAGCTAGTCAAAGTCTCCAAACTCAAATGTATGTGGATCCCAGAGGTTCATTACCATGTTCACAAGAGCCTGTACCCGTGCTGATACTGAGATAGATGAATCAAATACATAACCTTCTACACAGTTTTCAAGATGTTTTAATCCCATGTTAGTATTTTAATCCAGAGATGGATTACAGTTTAACCATGTGTTTGTATTGTGCAGAGGTAAACAGCATCACCATACATCGTCCCAGTGTTATGAGGTATGATACAATTTAAAGAATTTTAATGAACTGGATAATTTCCTGTCTGAAAATACAGTTGTACAAAAGAAATAATAATAATATAGGAGATCAAACTAAAGCAGAAATTTATCAACATTGGTCAGTAAATATTTCTTAGCTGAACCATTGCAACTTTGTGTTTTGATGCTTACCTATATCCATTATTTTCCTTGCCAGGTTCAGTCCCCTCTCCCCTTTCTAGTGTTTGTGATTAGCCACCTTCTCTGCAGCCTGCCCATAAATTTTGAACCATGGGTATTTACCTACAAGCCTGAATGACATAACAACCCAAAGACCACAATCTGAACAATCCCCACTGCATAAACCTTGAAGCAAAGGTTTCCCATTACAGGCCTAGTGTGGCCCAGAGGGTGGGTAGAGGTATAGCTATACTCTTTCATGACCGCGGCACTGGAAGGGGGTGAGTGGTCAGCAGCATGTCCCAGACGCACTTTACTCCCGGGAGAGACCCAGTAACCAATTTTACAGGAGGCTGGGTGGGCCCCAGGGTCTGTACTGGCGGAAAATTTCGTCCCCACCAGGATTCGATCCCGGACCATCCAGCCTGTAGGCAGTCGCTATACCGACTGAGCTACCTGGCCCACACATAAACCTTGAAGTATATATTACATTTAATAATTACAAATACTGTTGTTTGTTACCATAAAGAGAGAGCCAAGATAGAATAGATAGTATAGTGACTAGGTGACAGACTGAACGATCCTGGGTTCAGTTCCCAGCAGGAACAAGGAATTTTTCTCTTCTTTAAAGTATCCAGACAGTGTCTGAGGCCCACCCAGCTTCCTAGTCAGTTGAGTACCAGGGGTTCTTTCCCCAACAGTAAAGTGGCTGAGGCATGAACTGGTCCACTCACCACTCTCTGGTATCGAGTTTAAGAATGAGTGGTGTTACACTTCTGTTCCTACTGTATTCCTTCTTCTTGTGGACATGGACAACTTACATGTTCATTTCAATTTTAAGTTCCGATGTAGTTTATTGTATACTGTGCACTAATATTAATCTCATTTCAGTAATTATACCATCACAGTGAACTGTGATTGTACGATTATTGAATAGATAAATTATAAGTGCTTGCAAATAAATTTCTCAAAAAAATATCTGGACCTATGAGGAGTGGAGTGTGTAAGAAATTTAGAAGGTGATACAGATCAGCTGGAGTTGTGCAGATAATGGATTATTAATGATTAGAGCAGGCTGCATATCAAGTTTGGATGGAAAAGCAAAAAATGCACACAGCACTTTGGCTGAAGAGGCGCTGGGAAGAATAAACGAGGATGAATTTTAGTCTTAGATTGCAAGAACAGGGTGTGGGTGGCACTGGCTCAGAATCATGCCCAACTGTGGGCTGTGGTCTTACCAGTGATGAGACTGCGGGTTTTGTCACTGTAGATTTAAGCTTTTGTTAGTTATGATCAACATTTGGTGTGTTCCACAGTTACCAGATCAACACAGCAAAGGGTATTCTGGACACAATCCTGAATGTCCAGCCAAAGGAAGATGGTGGGGGTGGGGGGGAGACAAG
>Ga0123352_10012841_pt1 | contig 13271 bp, 6 predicted proteins | sample TergutLab28metaG_FD_89700 | JGI IMG/M metagenome (GOLD analysis project Ga0123352, IMG submission 89700) | Labiotermes labralis P1 segment gut microbial communities from Petit-Saut dam, French Guiana - Lab288 P1 | ecosystem: Host-associated > Arthropoda: Insects > Digestive system > Gut ... | reverse complement strand
TTTTTTTTTTTTTGTTTTTTTTTTGTATAAAAAGGCCCCCCAGTTTTTTGGTCTTCATTTTTCAGGAAAACCCCTATAAAAACTAAGTTTAAAAATTTTACCCTTGCCCCCCCCCCCCCAATTGCAGTTATCAGATGAAGAATTGGTAAAATAATTTTCTTTTTTGATACAGACAGCAGAGCTAAGTGATGGAAGACATGCAGAAGAGAGTGGAGAGTTTTCATCCTTTAACCAGTACGAATGTGTATAGTTTATTATTTGCGATTTCTTTTTTGAATACTTCAAGGACTAGCACAATGAGCTGAATAACTAAGGTAACATAATCGTGTCCTAATTTTCTGAAGGAATTACAGAACCTGCCTACAAAATTAGAACATCCCATTAAAATAGTGAAGTGTGCAGTAATTTTAGTCGAAGCATGCATTTGTATGAATTTAACACACTGAAAATATATCTAAAACACAACTGTCTGTCTGTGCAACTAATTCATGCCCCAACACTGCTGTCTTATTTTTAGACCTCCAATGGTGTATAATACTAGAAGGCATTGTCTGCTTAAAGGGACAGACCACAGAAGAGCATAAGGCTGCCATCTGTTGACAATGGTATGAAATACTAGCAAAATACAAGTGTGGAACGTGTATCACCTTGGAAGTGTATTGCAGCTATGCAGTGTGGTTGACCACATCAGGAAGATAATGCTATTCAGCAATGGGTTAAAGCCCTAGCTCCTCCATCCTGGAGTAACTTGGGTTAATTTAAATCTTCAAGCTCTGAGATTCTAAACATACACAGTGTGATGAATTCAGTATTACAAATTTCTCAGTCTGTTCACCATTTATCACATGCCATTTGTACTTTGATACAGTAACACGTCACACCAGCTGTTTGTGGTGGTAGACACAAAACCAGTCTTCAGATATGTCTGTGATATATTGCTACACATTGAAGGACAGCAATAAAATACAAAATTTTGTTAGCAAAATTCTGATAGTGACAGCAGCAGACAGTTGCAGCAGGAGAAATGAATGGGATGTTGCCGTTGTTGGTACAATTCTCACACCACCTGTACCGAAATATTTTTTTGCTATAATTGTCACATCACCTGTATCCCAAGGTGCCGTTTTTGTTATGGTTGTCACATGACCTGTACCTGAAGACAGCTACTGTTTATGGCACAACTTGCAGCACCTATACCCAAATTTTATTTTTGGTACAACTGTCACAAAACCTGTTCCCCAGTATAATGTTTTGTGTAACTGTTACATGACCTGAACCACCAGTATGTTCTTATATCCACAGCACATTAGGCACAACCTGTCTGTTTTTAATTTTGGCATGGCGAATATTTGCTTAAGTAAGTTAACGAAACAAATGTGGGCTGTGTATGGTTGACGAAAATACAGTTCTACAGCTACAGTCACCATCAAGGCTAGTGGTGTGTGAAATGGTAAAACACAATTGGACAATATATACGTACATCGCAAAAGCACTCTTTTTCAATACTCAGAATGTGGCATCTGTAGGTAATTTGGCACCCTGGTCAGGTAATAACATTGGCCACCCATAACATAAATTATTAATTTAAAAAATCACAATCGTTTGTTGAATATTATTTAATTTAAAATTTTAATTTAATTTAAATTTTGTTGCGTGCAGAAAATTATTTTTTATTTGAAATATTCGTTTCGTTGCCCAGGGCGACCACACTAGTTGCCTCCCTCATCCCTAGCTTTGCCTCTGGTAGGGACACAGTTTTGTGAACTGTGCGTTGGTTATGTAACACATACGCCTACTAGTAAAATTTCATGAATCTTGCATATGTCGTGTATTAAACACAAGCTGTTTCATCAGTCTTTAAAAATGGAGGCTGGCAAAATTATTAAGGACATTTGTAAATAATAATAATGGGGCTTCATATAACGAACCAAGTTTGCCGGTCCCGGTGGCCGGCCGGTCTAAGGCGTAGGTCTGGGGCCGCTTGCCTGCTGAGATCGTGGGTTCGAATCCCGCCGGGGGCATGGATGTTTGTTGTGAGTGTTGTGTGTTGTTGGATAGAGGTCTCTGCGACGAGATGATCACTAGTCCAGAGGAGTCCTACCGACTGTGGTGCGTCGTTATATGTGATCTAGAAACCTCATGCATCAGGAGGCCCTGGCCCACGAGGGGCTGTCGCGCCAAAAACAACAAACTACAAGGTTTAACACCAAAAAGCTCGGAAATTTTCCCGCACTGTAAGTTTCTTATGACTAACAATACAATGCGATTGTTTCCTTGTAACAGAATGAAAGACTGATCGTGAAAAATGTGAGATAGGTACTGAAGTTTGAGATATTACTTGCATGAATTGCAGGTTTCAAGGTCATGTCATAGTCGCTGACCCTTACCTCGGAGGCCTTTTCCATTCCAGGCCATTCCACGTAAGACTTGTGGTGGTCAAAAGTGGTACTGGGAAAGGTTTTACTCCGAGGACTTCGGTTTTCGCCTTTCAGTATCATTCCACCAATACCCCATACTCATTTGCATCTGAATACTACTACTGCAATACCAGAAGGACAAGAGGGCGAACCCTGGGAACCTTCAGACAAAGCAATGCTGTTTCGGATATCAGGGATCATTACACACAAAAGTACTTCCACATTTTTTTACGGGCTTCAAGTATCAAAACCAGTTTAATTATGACACCAGAAAAAAAAAGTGGTTATAACGAATATAAAATACGTACATTTATGAAGGTATACTGATCTCAGTTGACTTATCCACTTGGCGATATTGACTTGTTAACTACGAGTATCGCGGACTACGTTCCGTCGCACAGCATGTGCCGTACTGTGCTATTTTATTTTGACACTTATTTCCTTTTCTACATAAAACGAATGTTTTGTTAAACGTCACTATGGTTACTCCACGCCTACTTTATTGGAGTATAAAAAGTGTTTCGAAACGCGATATACCCCCATTCGCAGCAGCTTCACAAAAACTTTGATTCCATGATCGACAAATAACCGAATTTTGACGTTTTGTTGACCGTGCATCGCAGTATATTTATCTCAGTATTTAACCAACTTGATGCACAAAATTTGTTTCACAATAAGTTTTATTTCATGCCTCTACACGTTTCGAGCACAAGTGCTCGAAACATGTAGAGGCATGAAATAAAACTTATTGTGAAACAAATTTTGTGCATCAAGTTGGTTAAACACTGAGATAAATAACCGAAGTTTTCGGAGAACCTATCCTTTTGTGACACCTGCTCTGGTACCTACGTATTTACTTCTTTTCCCCCATTTACATATGCTGTCAGTAGCTCATACTATGTACCACTGTAATTAATGACTAGTAATAAATTGGAAAGGGTGTGAAAGGAGGCGATCGTAGCGTGATTTCAGGCACTAGCGCCACTTCTTGGAGGGAATGAAGAAAATCACGAAAGCCTGTAAGGATAGCCGGTATCTGGGCTGATATTTGGACTTGGCACCTACATACGCGGCAGGGTTGCTAATTTTATTAAGAAAGCGTTGGGTCAGGCATTGCGCATTCTCAGGTCACCGAGTTATTGTACTTGGATCGAAATGAATCATGTATGGCTCGCACATCAATAAACTCAACAATTCGAAATGTACAGGGCTGACGTTTGAAGTTTTGCACCGTGTGTGTGTATACATATGCATGTATAATTTACCGACTGGGGACGTAACCACATCTAGCAGAAGGTTTCTGCACTATGTTGCAAGCAACTTTGGCTCTCAAGTTGTGCAAAAAAAAAAGTTCTCTTTTGAATTGTCGTCTTATTATTCTGAGTATACTATAATCCTTTGCACAATACCTGCAACGATTCCACTCTAAAATTCAATTCAGTATCTCACAATGCAGTCGATTAAGTCACTTATTTTGGAGACCCGCGTATGTATACATTCATACAAGCATCGATTGTCGATACATTACTACTTCACGGCGGACGGTTACCTTAAGTACCCCCTGCTAGTACGGCCTCTGTCCATGCACTTTACTCTACGTTTCATGTCATTCTCACAATGAACGTGGATTGTTACCTAAAGGAGCATGAACTGGCCTCTGAAACGGAGAGTGTCATTTGGACTCCTTACCAACTTCTTCGGCCAGTTTTTTTTTTTTAAAAAAAAAGGGGCCATCCCGTTGTGTATCATCAATATATATTATAATTAGTACCGTCAATACACAACATACATCAAAACCAGATGCTTAAGTACAACTGGGTTATACTTGGCTAAAGAATATATCGGTATTATATTTGGAGCCAAGTATAACCCAGCTGTAATTAAGCATCTGGTTTTTAGAGATGTCATGTATTGATGGTACTAATTATAATATATAATTTTTAGTTTGTTTCACGCATTACAAAACTTAATGAATTTTTCACTTGAAAAAACCGAGTGGTCAGGGTTTACTGGTGTAACTACAGTCTTGAATATGTAACCCTACATGTTTTGGCAACAGGTCTAAGAAAATTCAATAACTTGCATTTCTTGCAGCTCTGCTTCCATGGTCACCAGAACACTACAAGCACCTTTAGACAAAAAATTCAGTCAATGCCTATCACTCTTTGCTAGGTAGCCAGTAACTGAACAGAATGATTAGAAAAAGGAATACATCGATGCAGCAAAAATAATATTTAACAGGTACTTAAAAGGAAAATATATTGTCAGAAATATATAAAGAACAGTTACTTGCTAGGAGGAGGAAGCACAGGAACTACAAATGGAATTAATTCACTGCAGGTACTGGTCACCATTTTGTTTGCAATATGAGATGCAATACGACATAACTCACAATTAAATCCTAAAACAGTATTTCATACTTACAATATAGCAATCTTCATTGTTTCCAGGAAACAAGCATCTCCTTCCTCTTCAACCATGCTCCAACCACATGAAATTAACAACCAGCACCACTCTATTCACAGGGCACTGTTCATCACATCTCTCCATTACATTTGTTGGTAGCACAAGGCAACAAGCTAACAGTGGAGACGTAACAGTGTCATATAGCAGATGGGCAAGATAACCATTACTGGTACAATGTTGAGCTCGGATCAACAAGTCATTGTACTGTACAGTGTTTTAGTTTGGTTTTCCTTAAGCTCCTTTTACCTAGTGGCTGCTTTTGAACTTTCAAAATTAGCAATTTTCTGGAAAATTAATTTGGATCAGACTCTTCAAATTCACAATAATAATTTAGACTGCAAAGGATTAAACACTGGTAATACCTAATCAAGTCTGAAATTCTCTTAAGCGTCTAGTCACTGTAGCATGGCTAACAACAAATTGAAATCACTTCTTCTTCTGCATTCCTTTTACTCAGTGGAAGAATTTGTAGCTTTGTAACTATTTAACTTCATTAGCTCTGTATCTAAGTTTTATTACACTATATGTAAGCGGTTCTGAAATCATTTGTAGAATACTATGTTCGTTGCTATTGGACTTATCTCAGTTCTTGTATAGTGCTAGGAATTGACGAGTCCACAATCATATGTATGATATTTTGGACTAATAAACTAAACTAAACTATACAGTTTACCCTACCCCAAGGAGATCTCGGGCTTCTTCCACAGTGTAATTGAGGCCTTTGCTCTTCTGAGATGTTGTAAGGATGAGGTCCAAGTCCATGTCCTCTCTCAACCTGTGCATGGGACAGTCACCTACAGGTGTGATGATACCAGATGCTGTGTAACACAATTTTGACCTCCTGATGGCAAGCACGTAGTGCTCGAAACATGTAGAGGCATGCGATAAACTTATTATAAAACAAGAATTTGTGCATTAAGTTGGTTAATTACTAAGATTATACTGAGATGCACACGGTGAGCAAAACATCAAAATAGTTTCTGGTTTCAATCAAGCACAACATTATATTATTTTATTTTTACCTTGATGACTACATGTGGTAACATTAGGTGCAAATAATGTTCTTGTCATATGGGATCCCATATTAAATAAATAAATAAATAAAGGAGCTATTCCAACTATGTAACCTGCCCTTCCTGGCTGACTGTTTATATGCTGTGTGTTTCCATATTATTATATCCAGCAATGCCAAGCTTCCTGTTTACTAACGTGATCATAAGTTTTTCCCAGTACTGCCATAATTAATCCATAAAATATGGGGTGTGCATATTTTCAGATATGATTCTCATCAGCTGCATGACAGCAGTGGTGTATTGAAGGTGGGGTTCAAACCCCCCCCCCCCCCAAAAAAAAAATTCCGAAGGTCCTCCAAAATCCTCCCATTGTGAAAACTGTTAAAAACTGCTGAATTTATGAAGCCAACACCCAAAGATGCTCGGAAAAAAGGCAGTAAAATTCTAAAACTACCACTGGTTCGCAAATGTTTTACAACAGCAATGACAAATAAATTGGTTGTCATCATAAATAGTTTTAAAGTACCAAAAATTAAAAATATTTTACTATGTGAAATGAAATTTCTTGTACCAAATTAGAGCCGCCTCCAGAAACCCTGACTAGGGGGCTACAGCCCCCAGATCCCTGTTCTGTCTGTCCTCTGTCCTCAACTGAATTTGTTGAACCCCCACTGGAAAAAATATTCCTTGGTATGCCACTGCATGACAGTTTCCATTTCAAGTATAATTTCTCCGTGAGACACTTGAGAACACAAGGTGGCTATTAAAGGCCCACTTGGTCAGTAATATTTTGTTTTAAATTACTTGCTAAATGACATACTGGGACTAGCAAGTTGTGTTTTTCAAGCAGTTTCAAGACAGCGGACCAAACATTACACAGTGAGGGCTCAGACATTTGATCCAATTTCAACACAGTTCTTCTTTGGCAGAAATTTCAGAACATGTTACAGTCAGTGTGTCTATAAGAGGAACAACACCCCTGGATAAAAACTGAAGTGGATGTTAAATTCATCTGTTCATGCTGATGATTATCAATCGAAGGATACAAAAACCACAGCAATACCAATAGTGAGTGACTAACAACAAAACCTTATTATTGGCACACAATGCTGTCTTCTGGGATACGACACCACACAAAAAGGTAGAAATTTTTGGTACTCAACAACAACAGCAAAAGACGAAAATAAATTTATGTTCATATGGAGGTTAGGATGGGATGTTTTCAAACGTCATATTTCGAGTTGCTTACAAGGCTATACAGGCTGGATGTTTGGGGGTTCGAATCCTGGCAGAAGCAAGAGATTTTTCACCAGCCACACAAGATCTGGGGCCCACCAAGCTTCTTATTGAAGGGTTACCAAGGGCCGTTTCCCCAGAGATTAAGCAGCCGTGGCATGAGGCTGACCACCCACCTCTGTCTAGCGCCAAGGTTAAGAATGTGTCAAGCTATAACTCCAGACAACCAAATGCCTTCATGGCATGGACAGGGAAAACTCTACCTTTAGATAAAGGTACCACAAGTCATACAACACAGTTATTAAAAGGAGTAGTAACTGCAAGCAAAGTAAATGTGCATAAATTTTTGTTTTCACAAGTAAATACATTATCATCATCAACAAAATTTCATTTTTGTATAAACAATAACATATGTACATAGAAGTCACACTGGACTATACTCTTAGTCTAATGTAATGGTCTGATATCACTCTGGCTGTTTCCTCTGACATGCCTCAGTCCATGCAAGACTGTTTCTTACCCCCAGGTGATCAAGCACTGGAATGTTACCAGACAGTTTTTTTAGAGTAAATTTTAATAAGGCCATAACTTAATGTTAATTCAAGCTCTGAAATCAAGAAAAAACACATCCATTCAAGAAATAACAATAACTGTATAACAAGGAATAGGCCATGTTGCTTAGGTCATCCTCAATATACTCCCCGGGCCATTACATTACATAAATGAGGACTGACAGACATGCCTGATGAAGTGTAATGAATATGAGCCTTAATAACAGTCCCTATAAAAAAGTGCTGTCTCTTAACATGAACTTTTTTTGAATTAAAAAAACAGTTCCAAGAGGCGCCCCCCCCCCCCCAAAGGACTTTATACAATGTGTATATAACTTACAGTCACAGGAATAACACTGTGTATGACAATTAATGTACATAACTACTGACAACTGCCATTCATGACATCAACACCATTAACAGAATAAAAATATATCATAAATTATACTTGATACCACAGAATCAATATGTATACAGTATATTTACATTGGCAAATGTGCGCAAGAGCATTTATACCAAAGCAGCTAGTACACATCCCTTTCAAAATGCACACATTTCTTACAAGACAGATCCAGACATGCTATACACATATGTACACCCACCTGTGCACACATCACACATGTGCAAATATGCATGCATGTGTGCGTGCGCACACACAAACACACACACGTACATACATAATACATACATACATATACTTTGTGACAGATCAACTAATATTCTAAAGTGCTGAAAGAAAGACGGCTCTGAGCCCTGAGTTGTTCTAAGCAATGCATGCAGCTCTGGCAGACATAAAAGGAGTATTTTACAACTTGGATTAATTTTGGTCCTTTGTGCGTCATTGGGAGTACTTTGTTTCGTTCATTTTGCAATGGCCAGTAGGTATGATATGTAAATCAAACACTTGTAATCTATGAGAAACTTATCACTATGTCACAGCAAACCTGAAAATGCAGTCTACAATTACAGCATTGCAACAGAAAAGGAGATGTCCTTAACAGCAATGTCTTTCTCATCAATGAAAATTCACCACAAAACATGCTGAAAACTTTGGACCTTTAACCCTTATGCACCAGAACTAAATGCCTGGTGTGATCCGTAGAAGACTGCAGCAAACTAATAATTAAAGGGATGCATATGAACAGTCATAATTTACCACTGGCAGCTGTCAAAATTTGGTGTTTTGAGCAACACGGTGTGTGTTACAAATCTATATTATTTGGCGCCAAAGTGTTAACAAACAGTTATGGACTATCATGTCAAAATCATCAGGTGGTTAAGGAAAAAAAAAACGGTACTAGAAACACACAGATGCACAAGGTTACACATTATGTTCAGTGGTAGCCCTACACAGTAATTACTGATTTCCAACAAAGAAAAGCTTTGACAATAAAAAGTATCCAGAAATAACTCTGAGGTTTGAAGATGCACTGACTACACTGAACAAAAGAGAGCAATGCAGACAGAAACACCATATTGCAAAACATGTCAAGTTTTGTTGTACCAAGCAGAATGCAATTTCCATGCAAGAAACAGTACTTCAGTGCTATTTGTTACTGCACTGTTTCACATGTCACTGCAAGCTGTGTAACATTCAAATGCTGTTTGCAACAGACTCTTCACAGGAGAAAACACAGAATATGTTTTGGTATGCACAAACAAAATCTGTTGTATGTGTTCATCTATTAATGCAAAGTTGAAGTTAATTACAAAAACTTCCAACAATTGTGTATTATACTTAGAATCAGTTATTTCCCAGTATAAAGGCATTGCTGTATGGCATACAATGGAATATTTGATCACAAGAGGCAAGTATTTAGAAAGATAGAAATCAGTGAAGAGTTGAGATGATTACCATAAAACAACAGCAGAGAAATGGTAACTTGATCCAAAAAGTGGTGACAAGTATGGTCTATAACTGTCTTGATGGAGCAGAGCACTTCTTGTGAACCAAAGGGTTCAAGAGCTACTTAAGAAATTTCCTGCATTTCTGACATAAAATTACCCCCCCCCCTCCAAAAAAAAAAACTAATTAGATGTAACAATTATGAACTTCCTCCTTATATATTTCTGTGGTACCTACATGACTCAGGTATATCTAACTTGCCCACACACAGAACATCACCAAAATGGTTGTGGGATTACTTGGCCAACAATTACCACAACAAAGGCCAGGTATTTCTAAGCAACCAGTTATCTGGCTTGAGGAAATTATGGTAATTAGTGGCCACTTTGATCCTCCAGACTAAACAGTGTCACTTGTTCCACATACAAACAAAAGGAGAGAAGTGATACAGCATAAGAAGTGTGTTGTGTAACTAGTGACGAGTGTTTTTAAGATAATGGCATCAAATCCAGCTGTAATGTACTATCAAATGATGATGAAAGTTTCTGGAACCAGGAAACATGTCACAAAACAGATATCTAAGAGGGAAGATTTATTCTGTTCTGTAATGCACTGCATGATGCACAGCCCTAACTACAACAGACAGATCTGGATATAGAGAGGCATAGAATCAAAGATTAATATCCTTACAAAATAATTTCTGTAGCAAAATGTATGGCACTTGCTGATGTAGCAATGAGTAGTGTGATTAAGCACAAATCACATGCCCATATCCTCGACTGCGATTCCTGGAGTTTTGTAACAGCTATAATTATTTTATTTACAGGAAGTATTCTTACTTTGTAATAAATGCAGTGTTATTTGTAATAAATGCAGTGTTATCAGTATAAATATACAATGAAAGAATCACTACTTCATTACCAACAACACTCATATCTTATAATCAGCACTAGATCATGACTTCATACAGTTTCAGAAATAAATGTTTGTTTTAAAAAAACTATGTAATGCCTTAATCAATGAATGCATCACACAACAGACATGTATTACATTCAAAAACACTCTGTTCATCTGTTAACGGTTAGACATTTGCTGTACAACTCTGAAACATGACACAGTGCAATACAGAATGAGCAAGCACTAGCTGATGCTGCATATAACAAGGTATAGTACTATGTAGCATCTTTCAGCTATAACACTCACCTGTATGTTACTAAAACTTTGTTTGCTTAATTACACTTTATGTAAAAAAAAAGAAAAAAAAAGACAGCACTACCATGTAACCCTGATTTAAAGAAAAAACATTGGCACAGTCAATATCTTAACACTTTATATAATATATACAGAATGTCTCCAAAACATAAGGGCCCTTTGCACCAGCAGTGTCAGTATAACGATCCATGCAAACTAGCTGAACCTGTATCTTACACTTGGTGCACCAAGTATATTTACAGTATTATTTCCTGAGATATTTACAGCTGGAGATGGTAAAGACTGTTAAATTGACCTCCACGCCTTCCCTTGTGCAGAAGAAAGTGTCCATTACGAATATGAATACTGAATACATAATTTACTCAGCCTTGAAGCACAAGCGCATAGCATGCATTTGCAGAACTATGCCAATACATCAGCACAAAACATCAGCTAATTCCTCAGCATGTTACAAAGTAGCAACAGGGAATGATATTTCAGAACATTTGACATGGCCTTCAATGTAGGATCAGTTCCTTCCACAGTTTAGCCAATGCCAGATGGCCATCATGTGATGTAATGTGAACTTCTCTCAAGTCAAGTCCTTCAAAATGTATGTGTCAGCTTGGGAATTTTCATATAATTCTGGCTGTAAGTTTAAAAAGAGATAAACCCTAATTATGATTACAAATGGAACTGCTTACAACTACTGTCATTTTGAAGCTGTTTGTAACATGTATCTGCAGTCAGTGGACAGTACAAGGGTGAAACAGTAATATGGAATGGATTTACTTTTTGAATATTACCACTTTGAAGACTGAAGACAAAATATGTTCAGCTCTTCCACATGAAGACAGTGACACATACATAGGTGCATTCCAGAGAATGAAGATTTAGAATCCATGCTCAAGTGGCTTTCCAAGGAACGGCCAACTGCCATACCAACTGCTGGACTGACAAGTGGACATGCACTAACATCTTTATCTGCAGTTATACAGAAATCTAAAGGCAATCTGTCATGCTAAACATTAACAGTCTGGAGGAATGACGTCAATACACAAAACTTAGTACTGCGTGTAAATAACACTGTTGTGAAAATGAGTGAGATGCAAAAATGCAACACAGCCTGTAAAATCTTGGGGAATTTTCAAGGATATTCCCATGGACCCAGATATACAGATAAATCTGTGGGAACTGACAACAAACAAGCACAAAAATAAATCCACAGTAAATCATTTTCAAGGATAAACCTGTGGGACAACTGGTGTAATGAAAGTGCAGAGAATGTTGGGAATATACAGAGTCCAATCTGTCACTTTATCTTTGGTAGATCAAATCTGCAGATAATATGTTAATAACTATTCCTCTAGTGATCAGAGCAAAGTCAATCACACCATAACATGCTACAAGATTAATAACGTCCAGTGTTCTGAAGATGGGCTCTACCCTGTTAAAGCAAGAGGACGTTTGCATTCACAAACTGTCGCGCAATGTGGCTGTGTTGACAAGTGGCCCATAATGCAACATGCATACATAAAAGTTAGTTCAAATTCAGCTTCAAGCACTGAGGACATAAAGCAAGCAATTAGCAGGACTTACGCAAGTAAAAGATGGCTCCAAATAAGTGAATGGCTGCTGAGTATCAAAATATGGAAACGAACTTTAATTTCGCAATTCAGATAACCCTAAATATGTCAATAATGTTCCACCATTCTCCATTCCTTTTATATCTCCATAATAACTAATCCAAAAAAAAATCCCCTCAATTTGGTGAAGATAAAATTAATTAATTAACAATAACACTGAGATCTCATGTGTGTCATTGGTGCCACTAATTCAGAATCACATGACCTGCTTTCTCTGATGGACAGCCATTTAGCACCTTAAACATGGGGAATCCCTAACTGCTTTGCTGATGGGTTCCATTCACATACACACTCTCTGTCACCCTCTGGTTCAGTCATGGATGCATCTTGTTTTTATGAAACCTTACAGACCCTGAACCACGAACCAGGATGATTCAGCCTTGATGGAGGTTTCAAAAGCTACATCTGGAAACAAATCAGGCATCAGGGTGTTTTTGGATGAGTATGATAAAAGATAGTGCCATGGCACACTACAGTATTCTACCCTCAGAAATGGTCACAGTTATTTTCACTGCAGAACCACCCCATAATCTGTACTGAATTACTTCAACATAAAGCACTATATTTAACACTATGTCTTAAACTGAAGTAAACACACAGTTAAGACACTGGATACTACTCATGGCTATGGCATAAAATGTACCTACTTATGTGGGCTCATCATTTATTTCTGGGACTGATTTCTTTGTGAGTGAATGAGTAGACTTAACGGCTAGTTGGTCTTGTCTCCTTCGAAATAGTGTCCTTGTGCTTGTATGCACTTATTCCAGCGCTCCTGCCACTGAAGAAAGCACCTCTGGTGGTCACTTTTTGTAATAGCCCTTAGTTGTCTCGTCGCGTTGGCTTGAATATCTTCAACGTAATCGAATCAGCGACCTTTCATTGTTTTCTTCAGTTGTGGGAAC
>Ga0123352_10012838_pt1 | contig 13272 bp, 3 predicted proteins | sample TergutLab28metaG_FD_89700 | JGI IMG/M metagenome (GOLD analysis project Ga0123352, IMG submission 89700) | Labiotermes labralis P1 segment gut microbial communities from Petit-Saut dam, French Guiana - Lab288 P1 | ecosystem: Host-associated > Arthropoda: Insects > Digestive system > Gut ... | reverse complement strand
CTTTCCCTCTTTTTTTTTTTTTTTTTTTCATAGTCCCTACCACATTTGTTATGTCATGGGATGAGCTATAATATTCCCTGTTGATAAAGGTCCATTGCCTGTGTTACCAGCCATTGTCCCACAACCAACTTGCCACTTCACTGCATTAGTGCTGGAGGTGGATGATAATCATTTGGTGACTATACTCCTGATATTATCACTGTCAGAATAGGATCTTTACGTAGAGAATTACGTGACTTGTAGCTTTTTTTTTTCTGAACAATCCTTATGTGTTCTGCATGAGGAGTGCATAAATTTTGTGGTATGTCTTTCTCTAAAATAAGGAAGAAACATTTATCCTCAGAGTAAACCATACTTACATCAGATTTATGTCACATGAATTTTTTGTACATAGAACAGTGAACTGAAGATAAAATATTTGATATTGGACTACAGTTTCAGCCAATGTAGCATGACATGTAAATCCCACTGTATGAGGTTGATGGTGATATTTTATGTAGTAGTAGTACAGAGTGGTTAGTTGATGTGTGCCCAACCATCAGCAAACCAAGTCTTGGGACAGTCCAAAGAAAAACAAGAGAAGTAATGCCCTTCAAATTCATCCCCTGGCTCCACAGATGGTAGATGGGAGGTTCCCCTACTCCACCCAACCCAAAGTCATTACATGAGGACTTTCAATGTGAACATCTCAGAGTTTACAACTAATTCTATGATTGTAACAAGAATGAAAAGGCTTAAAAAGCCAAACAGATTATTCTCTGAACTTCATAATGTTCAGTGGAGATATTTCCCACTGCTACATGTGTGTTAGAAAAACAGTTAGTCCTGTGCATACCACCTCCCTCAGAGTTTATTCTTTATACAGACCAGTGACAGGGCGAATGGTGGAAACATGACTTGGACTTAATATGACTATTTTTTTTGGACTGCTAGAACCCAAAGATGGAGAAAGCATACTCCTATAAAATGCTAGATATTATTTACCAATCAGTATGGCATAACATTCCAGAAGAGTTGAATGTTCAAGAGTGAATTTATCCACCACAAAATTCTCTGTGTGGAATAAACCTCCCCAATATCAGCAAGTTGTGAGAAGAGGGTCTAGTAAACTGTTTCACAACCCTGTTCTGATTACACTCTTCATGAAGAATAGTTTACTGAGAGAGAGGAAATGGCAGATGGTCACTTTCACAGATATCATCCAGCAATTTCCTTATCAAAATCATTGAGACTGTAGGACCATAGTTTGCTTTGATGAGATGAGAGGATACCAGGCGAAAAAGATGCACAACTCCTTGTGAGATTGATCACTGATCACCAAAGTGAATGTACACTAATTACTGCTTAACCCTCCATCATTTAAGTGCCAAGCCATAGAACAGAATAGAATAGAACAAAATATGTAAGGCGAGCATTGAATGACCCATGCATATGGACCATTTCTGATCTTTTGTGCAGCCCTTATTTCAAGCACTCAGCAGCCCTCCACTTTGGACAAAGTGCAGTATCCTGCTAATGAAGATGTCATCAAAGCCAGCTGATTTTAGAAAATTCTGACGCAGGCACATAAATCGTAATGTGGCCAATGCCTCACAGTCACAAAGAACACACGAAGCCATTACAAGTGCCTTTTGGCATCTATCAGCCTCAACTTTAATGATGTCCTTTTAAATGACAGGGCCCTGTTAGCAGCCATGTCATTATTTTTAGTTGGTTTCTGCTCAAATTGAGTAATAATACAGCTCTTTTAGCAAAGGTTATTTTAAGAAGGCCCTTAGCCTGCCTTTGTTCACAAGTGAACTGCCGATGCTACTTGTGTGTCCTACTTGTCCAATCCCTGATTATGTCCCTGGAAACCTTGGTAGATATGCCAAAGGCAGGCTCAGGTGTGAAGCCTCGCCTGGCTAATAGGTCAGCTATTTCATTTCCAACAATTTCTGTGTTTCCTGGCACAAAGACCAGTTATATTTGATTATGTTCTGCCAGATTTGCCAGGGATTGGTGGCAGTCCCAGACTAATTTAGAGTTAATTTGAAAATTGTCAGACCTTGATACCTGCTTGACTGTCAGAAAGAATATATAAATACATTTAATGTACAGTCATGCACAATACAATTAAACTTCTCTTAGGTCACGAGTTCCAGCCCGTCAGCCAGGCCGTTATCAGACCTATTTAATGTCCTTAACTTTATGAAAAAACCATACAAAAACCTTGTATGTTTATGTAGGTTGGATCTCATTCCCATTACAAAAACATCCTACAACAAATGTTAAAATTTGATGTAAAATTGGTTAAAAAAACAATAATATATTCAAACAAGAATATTTTTACTGTTTTTTCATCCAATTTTATATTGTATATTAACATTTTTTGTGACATGTTTGTAAGGGAATGAGCTCTCTAACCCATGTCAACACATAAGGCTTTAGTGTGGTGCTTTTTTGTTGAGTTCTGCACATATAGGTCAGATTATGGCCTGGCTGACAAGCCAAAACTAGTAACTTAAGAGAATTGTAATTGTGTTGTGCAGGGCTGTATACTAAGTATATTCATTGATGAAATTCTGAAATGTGCCATCCCCGTTGTGTGTAGTAATTAATAGGTAGGGTAATTACAGTCAATAACACAACAGTGTATATCTAATTGATGTTTATTAGAAGATGATAAAAACTACATGTTTCGGCCACTATTGGCCATCATCAAGTTTTTCATCCGAAAGAATTGTATGTTGTAAGAGTGTTTATATAAGGTGTGCAGCCACGTATTGATGTTGAGATCTCATCATCGAGGATTTGGAGTTAAACATGGTATATAGCCTGGGTATGGAGCCTAGTGAAGTAGGCAGTGGGTCAGTTGGGGGGGGGCATCGCGTTTTAAACTAGTGTCCAGTTTTTTCACATTGTAGATGCCATTGCGGGTTACTCACTCTTACACTCTTACAACATACAATTCTTTCAGATGAAAAACCTGATGATGACCAATAGTGGCCGAAACATGTAGTTTTTATCATCGTCTAATAAACATCAATTAGATATACATTGTTGTGTTATTGACTGTAATTACCCTATCTATTCATTGATGAAAGCCCAAATTTGAGGATTTGCCCCCTTCTTGAGTCCATTTATACACCCCAGCACCAATGTCTTTACTGGTCTTCGACCTGTGTGTATACCAGACCAAGCTCCCTTTACTGTCTGGGTTGAGCCCATTCTACCATTCACACTTGCTAGGGAAGTTGACTGTGAATGGCTTGTGATAGGCATATCTTGGTATTGACATATCAGTTTCCATCTGTAGGATGTGTTCCATGTCCTGAGATTTTTGTGGTGTGACCAGAGTTAGTCGATTTAGGTCTCCATTGTTTGTTACACATTAGTCTGCAGATCCCTGCCAGGGCCTCTGCCTCAGTCATTACATGAAGAGGAGAAAGTCTCAGGAGGACCTCTATTGCTGCTGTTGGGGTTGTCTTCATAGCCCCTGTTATAGCCAGGCAGGCTAATCTCTGTAGCTTACTAAGCTCCATCCTGCTGATGTTTTTGACCCTAGGCCACCAAACCATGGAGCTGTAGGTAAGAATGGGACTGGTTACCATGGTGAAAATGTCATGCACCATGCTGGGTTTCAGACCTCCAAGTTCTACCAAATGTGCCCTTACAGGTGCAGATAAGCCCTGTAGGCCATATTCATCACATTTTCAGCTGTGCCTTCCATGTCAATCCCCTGTCCAGAATAAGTCCAAGGTAGTCAGCTGCAATGTATGTCCAGAGAGGGTTGGCTCCCTAGGCCCCTTAAACACCTCTTTCTGGTAAATTGGGTTACTGCTGTCTTTGGTGAATTGATAGACAGCTTAGTTCTATCACACCACTTTTGTACCATACTCAAAGCCACCTGAAGAAGCTCTGTGATGTTGCAAAATTTTCTGCATATTAGGGTAGCAATATCATCTGTGTACCCCACTGTATAACGATGTGCACATTGAGTCCTTCTATGAATTGGTCTACAACCAGGCTCCACAGCAGAGGTGGTAAAATGGTGCACTGCAGACAGCCCTTGGCCATGGACCTCTCCAGAGTTTTTCCTGCAAGTGTGGCTGCGAATTGAACCCCCAGGTAGCTAGCCACAAGGGCAGCGTCACTAGGTGTCGATCAGAGGGTCCGCACAATTCAGCCCTTGGTCCTTTGAGCTGCCGAAACTCGAATAATTAGGTCTTGTGGGGAATGTTTAGTTCAACAAGAACGCAATACATTTTAACACAGTAATAACAATTGTATTGATAAACTTAACAAGGCATAATGGAAAACAAGTGCAACAGTAGTGAAAATAGAAAACAGAAAAACACATGCTCTTACTAACTCGCACTCAGCTGATCGTGTTTTACGTAAAACAGTGATCGAGCCCGTTGGCTTACGTAAGTTTACTTCGTACATCTACCAGTACACAACGGCCGGTTCGCAGCAATTACAACACAATGATTCAAACATCGTTCCCTCGTACACTTACAATACCATAACATAAAAACATAGCCGATACAAAATACATATTACAATAAACCAAGTGGTCGGCCAAACACAACTACTGCCATGCGTAACCAGAATACAAACAGAGAGTAATACAATAACTAAATATGGCTGTTTGATTCTTGTACAAAATGACACATTTTACTCATGGGAAGGTACACCCGTATCAGCCCCTATTCGAGGCAATGCTAGGCAGATGTTAGGGGACATGTTCAAAGAAAAAGAAAACATCAATTCAACAAAACAAAGACCAAAACTAAACTTTTACCTTCCGGACATGCCCCGACGTCTGCGCAAGCCTCTCTTGAAACAAAGAGCTGAAGAAGGAGCTCCTCGCTTCTGCCCCGGGCAGAAGTAGAGTCGGAGAGTTGAACCCAAGACGAAAAGATTGAAACAGGAGTTGAAACAAGAGTGATCGAGACCAAAGCGTTTCCACAGAGGAAACCTAGGAAAGCTACGCCCATGCCTTTCACTTCTCCGCGATGGCCAATCAACAGACAGTGGCCTTTTAAGGAAACATAAAGGGGAGGAAATGAAGCCTTGAACCAGGCCCGCCAGGGCGGATGGCTAAGAATATCTGTCACCCAGCATGGAGCTGACCAACTGAAAGATTGTCTCCAAGCCCATGTCACTTCTCTGCCTAATTGTAATGTCAGATGATGTGCTATCAAAAGCTTCCTCAATATCCAGGAAGACTCCAAGTGTAATGGCCCTGTGAATAGGTAAAATCTTTCTCAGCCTTAGCACAACTATCTTTATTAGACAATACAGTCTGTTTGTCTAATTGAGCAACTACATGCTTCAACCTAAAGTAGGTCATATTCAGGCTTTTAAAATTTAAAGAACACACTGTGGAAGACAGTATGTAACTATAACTATATGGTTAGTCATTGGTCTTCCATGAAATTTTAAGAAGAGTATAATAAGATGAAAGAATGTAAAATAAAATAATAAAAATAGAATACGGCATGTCAATCAGAGGTATTACATCAATCATTTACAAATTACTTTCATTTTTGGATGAATGGTTGATAAAATATCAACATCAGTCCACGTGTTTACTTGAAAACTCATGATTTACTTTCACTTACAGCATTAGAATTCCTTTTCTTCTGTATATAATTAATGTTCCTAGTAAGTGGAATTTTCAACTGGAATGAGTTACTATTATTTCTTCCCCAGTTGTGTTGCATTTCCCATACTGGTTCCTTTGCTCTATAGTAGGTCACCCTTGATTGACATGCTGTATTGTATTTTATATTACGTTCTGTCCTTTTCTACTGTTAAAATTTCATGATCTTGGTTTGCTAGAGATAGCTTTTCCTCTAGATGATTCAGGATGGCTGCCTTGAAGTTGAGCACAGCTTCCTTTTAAGACCCAGGGTCCAATGCAGCCCAAGGCTTTCTGAGATGTTGTGTGGGAGTGTGACCCCCAGATCTGTGAGTTTTAAGACCCATTGAATGTTGAGGTGAGGTTTAATATCTTGGTTGCCCTGGACCCTCAGTACTACCATGAACTGCCCTAGCTTTTCGAGTTGACTGTTAGGAGCCCCATTTAGAGTTTTACTGCTAGATGATTTTTGACTGTAGAGTCCCCCTCTGCAGGAGTTGCCTGTGTTAGCCTTCTACACTGTCAGGCCAGCTGACTGGTCTATAGGAGATGGATGCTCGGCATTCATAGATTTGCTGTGAATACTAGCTCCCTAGGGTGGTTTGCCATACTGGCTGGTCCCATGTTGAGCCAAGCTAAACACATGCCTCTGTACAACAGAATCCCTGCGTTTAATGGGATTTTTTTTATATTGTGTTTTTATAGAGATGTTTTTAGTTTTTCCCTTTTTTCTTTTTTTTTTTTTTTAATTTTTTTTTAAAGAGTACAGGTCGGTATTTGGACAGTACTTTAGGAGTGCTGCCTGATTTAATTTCCTTGGGCATCTTCTTGAAATGCTTGGAAGATACGTCTGAGGAAGCTTGTGATGCTGACCGTGTTTATGTGGTACTGCAGAACCAGAGGTGGGGGGAGAGATTTGAGAAACGATGGGCGGTCTTTTGACCATAAGCTGCATTCCAGCATACGGTGGTGGGCCGTTCGTACGGTCTTTTCAGGACAGTTGCAATTTGGAGAGGGTGTCTTGTTTATTTTGTGAAGGTATGAACGGAAGCTTCCGTGATTTGTTAGGAACTGAGTGAGAAGGAAGTTGGGCCATAGAGGAAGGGAAAGTCTGTGAAAAGTGGTGGGTATGTATAGTTTTGTGTGGGAGGCATTTGCAGAGTTTACATACGTTGTGTTCCAGATTTTTGTGTAGTGGTCTTCCAGTAATTGCTTTCTTCGATTGATAGGGATTTCATCGTAAGCGATGGTAGTATTGTATCTCGCAACTGTTTTGGCCAGGTAGTCTGCCCTCTCGTTACCTTTCAGACCTGCGTGTCCTTTGACCCAGTGGAAGATTATCGAGGTGGAGTTTCTTATTTTAATTGCTTTCACCCTGATGGCAACGGCTAAGGGGTGAGTTGTGTGCTTGTTTGCAATGGCAAGTAGTGCTGCTTTGGAGTCTACATTTATCTCATAGTAGTTTCTCTTTCCTTGGCTTTCGATCCAGTTGATGACCATGCTTATTCCGTATAGTTCAGCTTGGAATACTGTAGGGGGGTTTAAGTTGCATCTTCTCCATAAAGCCACACATAAGTAATGCAATGACAAATCACCACCCCATACGTGTGGACGGCAGCCTTCCGCAAGAGACCTTGCTACTTGGCTTGCGAGCACCACTGTCCCTCTTGGCCGCATATAGTCGTTACCCCCTACAGAAGGTATAACAAGATTAAAAAAAAAGAGGTGGAAATGACCTCCAGTGACATGAACATCTCACATCAATTTATGAGAGTCATCTGGTTGAAGAAGTCGAAGGAACAAGTGTGGTGGTCAAAATATTTGGTTCTTATGAAAGTCCCGTGCACACGTAAGAATAAAGGGGCAGTCGCATTTCAAATTTTGTAGCCAAGGTGCTTGAATACTTGGACTAAACAGTACTGAATTTTTTCATCTGCTATTGCCTGCCACCTCATCCATATTCAGGCACAACATGTCAAGCTCTTTCGAATGAACATTGTGCTGAAAACCTACCACAAAGGTACGAATGTTCAGGATAATTACATATGTTCCAATCAACACCAATGACAACAATAACTGTTACATTCATACTAAATTATCTGCGGTTACAATACTGACGTTCTGAACCTACTGGTACGATCCACGGTTAGTCCACACATCCACGCTGCCTGCAGAAACCAACACATTTACAGGTCGCGCCTGATAAAATAACCGTGAATCGACGCGTAGTGTTGTTTCTGAGACTCTACGCGCACCATGACCAGTACGTCTCGGCACGGTGTTCATCCAATGCGTTTGAATCCTGATTTAGGACCCGTGATTTATTGGTTTCCTAAATTACATGATTCTTACTAATTTGTATATAATTCTAATGCTCGTGGGGAAGATCAACAACAAATTAGAATTAAACGTTAGTGGTGCATGTAATTGAATGTCATTGCGGATCGCCTCATCATAAAATGTACCCGTTCTTCCAATGTTACTTTTATACCCATGGTGTGTAGTCGGTTATATAAATATTGACTTTAGTGGCAGGAGCTCTGATCCATGCTTAGAAATTGGTACGTTGCAAATTTTTTATGAATAATACACAAAGTGTATAGAGAGATTGTAATATACTTGTATTTAAATATGCTTGACGGTATGGAAGTTGCGGGTTTATTTGAGGCTGTGGAATGATAATTTCTCTTTAATCTGTGAGTGACCCACCCCGTAGTGCTCCAGTTTTACGTTGCATTGATATGTTCTGTAAATGCTCAAATTCCATGTCCTTCAATGTTACTGCGGAATGTATGAATCAATTCAATTACCTTACGTTACCAACATCAACATCAGAACGCTCTTCTATTGATGACCCGTGCCCATGTAGCTCGGGCACGTATATACAATCTGTGCTCTGGCGGTTGAATGGGTGAGTGTGGTTAGTCGGCCCAGTTCGCTTTATTTTTGTTTAGACCTCGAGTATTTTATTGGAACTGGTTGGTGATGTGTAGTGTCGTGTAATTTGTGAAATAAATTGTCAGCAAAATTTTGTGATTCTGAATTAGGACGAGAAGTACAGCTCTGATATTGTGTAATATGTGGAAATGATTATTAATTTCGGGAGTAGACTTGACCGCTGAGAAAACTACACCAGGCCAACAGTTGCAATCTTTTCCCTCCAAAGTGTCGTGTCGGTTTTATCATGCCATTGCTGCGTAGAAAGCCGTTTCTGAGGAAGAAACTTCCGCACGATGTTACAGAAGATGAGGAGGTGTTCTATTGTGAACTAACGAATGAGATATTCAGAGATTACGAGTAAGTAGGTTACAAGTTTGACGTTTCTGTAATTCCTAGTCTGATACCAAGAACCGTTGTTCCTTCCATAGTTCAATGGACGCCGAGCTTACAAATTGTCAGTAGCAATTGTGATGGTGTTAGTGTGTGTGAACAAATGCTGATTTTATACGTCAATAGTGATGAATTAGAGAGTTGTGCATAACGTAGCCTTTATTTGCAACGATAGCTGGGGCTTAATATTGCATCGCATCGCATCACTATAATTTGCCGTAGTGTGCTTGTAGTTTCACCTGCTTCTGAGTGTTCTTGTTTAGTCACAAGTTTCAGGTAATTGTAAGACGATTTAACAATGCATTTATTTTATGTGTGTTTCTTTTTGTTGTGCCTTTTTTTTTACTTTGTTAAGTATGTACATTTTAAAGTTGCTGGACCAGAGCAGTGAAAGGCCGTTGCGTAACTGAAAGCTGAACATTTTATTGAGAGCTACATTAATTTCATTACTGATTATATTAATGTTTTTTATGGAAGGGTCCTTAAATAAAGGTGAAAGGTGTGGTAAATGTTAACACCCCCACCCCACCCCCCCATGAGTCACCCATGGGTCCAGAAATAATTATGTGGCCCTGTAATCTGTATTGCTTTCTGTGGATTTTTATAATTACCAGCCCTATAAAGTTAGCCTTTTTAATGGCTGATTTTTCTTGTACATATGTTACTTAGGCGACAAGATGGTGCCTGCTGTATGTTTCATTAACCAGGGTTATTTAGTTTACATATCTCTGTGTTTCTTGTTGGTGAAATTATGTGGGAAAGCTGCAGCAGGTTAAAGCATTGTACAGTGAAATGGATCAGTTGTATTCAGTTTTATGGTTCATGATCCAAACAGTAGTATGATCACTTCATAGGCCAACAGGGTAACATGTTGGGACAATATGTTAGTTCATTATCACATAGTACCTACAACATAAAACAGTAACAGTAACGAAGGCAGTGTTTCCCCTGTGGTGCCAGAACTAAATGACCATAGAAATGTGAAGAAGACCATGATTTAATTGCCCCCAGCATAAGGGGGCTGCATAAGGCCATACTTATATATGTGACATTGGGTGTTTTGAGCATCACACTGTTCCTTATGTGTGTAACATTGGTGCCAAAGGATTGGTAATTACCTTCTTTATGCAGGCCTGTCACTGGAACCTATTCTGATTGACGTGAATACAGTCCACTCCCTTAACATCCTGTATGTGTAAGAATCTTTCCCTGACAGAGGTTAACTGTTCTCATGACTAAATAAGTAATTGAATGGAGCAGAGTCCTTCTTGAGAACGTAAGAGTTTCTTAGCCAGCTAGGAAATTTCCAAAATTTTGTGGAACTGGTAGGGTCATTAACATGTTGATGAGAGCATCATCTTTGTACTTATCCTGAGCCAGATTAATCCATTCCACACCCTCTCATATTTCTTTAAGTTGCATTTTAATATTCAGCTTTCATCAGAAGTCCCCACCAAAACCTTGTATGCATCTTGGTCCCATTGTTCTTGTAGTCATTAATATTTGATATTCTCAGTAGTTAGTTTTGTTTTAAAACTGCCCTTTCTGTTAATTGTACATGCACATAAATCTTGCATGAATCTGAATTGGTTTGCTGTCTGTTCTTTATTTTTGGAACTGCTGGAGAATATTGTGGTACTGTAAAAATGACAGAACTGTAACGGTGACTGAGGCACTGTAATTGGTGCATCATCCATGACAAGCAAAGGAATCAGGTATCCAACAATCTCTTAAACATTTCTTCTCCCACCATTCCAACGACCACCCAATGTTACATGTAGTACACATCACATTGCCGTCCATTGAAACCATTCAAGTATATTTAACAATGAAACAGCTGAACCCACATGGGTGCAAACAACCAGAAACAGAAACACTAACCACCAGAGCACAAAAGTGATCCACAGGAAGAAAGTAAAATTGAAAAACAATAATAAATTTATTTGCTTCAGTCAAACACAACAATATTTTATTATTTAACATATTGGCGACAAGCTTTGGTTATTAGACCATCATCAGGCCATCTGTACATAAAGTTTAAAACAAGTTACATGTAGTGCACATTAAATTCAATGTTGTATGGGATCCCATAAAACTTACGCCAGTGTTAAAAGCCTGTTAAAACCTTGAGGAGTTGTGCTGCTTGTGATAAATGGGAGTTGTGTGAAGATGAAATTGAAATTGTATCACAGGCAATATAACCACTCAGGGTTTTAACAGAATTTTAACACTGGTGTAAGTTTTGTGGGATCCAGTACGACATTGAATTTAATGTGCACTACATGTAACCTGTTTTAAATTTTATATAAAGATGGTCTGATGATGGTCTAATGACCGAAACTTGTGGCCAGTAAGTTAAATAATGAAATACTGTTGTATTTGACAGAAACAAATTTATTATTGTTTATCAATTCTATAACACAACAGGATGTCCTCTACAAAAAAAATGGCAGTAAAGGTGGTCCTATTATAATAACATGCTGTGGTCCATGATATGACTTACGCTAGGACTGCATGTTGGTACTCATCCTTCAGTGAACCAGTATGGTGTAAAATTTTTGAAACATCAGGTTCTAGTCATCCCATTGCATTTGCGTGAGGCATATATGTAGTTGGCATTTTTCCATCTTGTTAATATACTGTGCACAAGCAATGCAATTTTGGGCAAAGTGATACAGCTGACATCAAACTAACATTTTTGTACTGTGTAAGAACCATTGTTAGAAATCTATCGAAGTGGACATTTTTTTGCATTATTTGTGCACTGAGTAACAGTGATGAAATGTGTGAACTGAAATGCACCTCACACCAACCTCTTACATCCCTGTGACGTGAAAGAAGCACTTAGTGAAGTAGGAATGTAGTGGACAGTTTCCATTCATACCCTGTTAACACCAGTGAATATTGGATGAACTGTATACATAGTGGATTAGTTCCATTGAAAGTCTAGAATGGAAATTCCCTGTTATATTGGAAGTAATACAACATGTTTCAGTCCAAGAGGACCATCTTCAGGTAATACATGTATAAAAAATTACAAAAAAGACTCACTGGGCTATGGGTGCGTGTGTTATATATAAATGAGATGTCATTTTACCACCAGTTGGTTTATATTAAAGGGTAATTGGTGTGTTAAAGACAAACATAAGCCTCCTCCCTCACACACATTTCACATACCAAAAATTGCCTCAACTACAACAAAAAATCAACAAATTGTACAGAATAAGTAAGAAAAATAGTCTGTCAACCATTTACCACAAAATCTACAAAGGAAAAATGATATTTATACAAACCCCAATTACCCTTTAATATAAACCGATTATTTGCGCAAATTATATATAACACCCGTAACACAGTGTGTCTTTTTTGTAATATTAGATATATTCATTACCTGAATATGGTCCCTTTGGACTGAAACATGTTGCAGTAACCCCCACATACTAATAATGAAAACCTTTGGGTTGTGATAGATGGATTTTTTATATATATATGTTAATTCCTTATGCGAAGAAAATTATCGGGGATCATCAACGTGACTTTCGACGCAACAGGTCGACTGTTTGGATCATATATTCTGCATTCACCAAGTATTTGAGAAAAAATGGGAATACAATGAAGAAGTTCATCAACTCTTTATATACTTCAAGAAAGCTTATGATTCAGTTAGGAGGGAGGTCTTATATAAGATTCTCATTGAGTTTGGTATCCCTAGGACACATGTAAGGTTAATAAAGATGAGTCTGACTGAAACATATAGCAGAATCCGGGTAGGCAAGAATGTGTCTGAGAGGTTCCCTAATAGGAATGGTTTGAAACAAGGAGACGTTCTATCACCAATGCTTTTTAACTTTGCTTTAGAGTACGCCATTAGGAGGGTTCAGGTAAACCAGGATGGCTTGAAACCAAATGGTACACATCAGCTGCTGGCTTATGCTGACGATGTTAATATACTGGCAGGAAGCATACATACTCTAAGGGAAAATGCAGAAGCTTTAGTAGCTGCTACTAGGGAGATTGGACTGGAAGGAAGTGCTGATAAAACTAAGTACATGGTCATGTCTCGAGATCAGAATGCAGGACGAATTCACAGTGTGAGGATTGATAATAGTACATTCGAGAGGGTGGAAGAGTTTAGATATTTGGGAACAACTTTAACAAATCAAAATTCTATTCCGGAAGAAATTAAGAGCAGATTGAGGTCAGGAAATGCTTGCCATCATTCGGTGCAGAATCTTTTGTCTTCCAGGTTGCTATCCAAAAATTTAAAGATCAAGATATATAGAACTATAATTTTGCCTGTTGTTTTGTATGGG
>Ga0123352_10012836_pt1 | contig 13273 bp, 5 predicted proteins | sample TergutLab28metaG_FD_89700 | JGI IMG/M metagenome (GOLD analysis project Ga0123352, IMG submission 89700) | Labiotermes labralis P1 segment gut microbial communities from Petit-Saut dam, French Guiana - Lab288 P1 | ecosystem: Host-associated > Arthropoda: Insects > Digestive system > Gut ... | reverse complement strand
ATATGCATTTATCTGGCGTCCATGTAAATCATGTTCAATTCTCGATACAAATGTTTCCCAACATTGCCTTTTAATTTTTCTTGTTTCTCTTTTCACAATTGCCACTAACCTTTTGTATTCTAGCTTGTCAGTTTCAGAACGTGTTGTTAGATACAGTAAATAAGCCTTCTTCTTCAAGTTTTTAATATCCTCATTCCATAAAATTAAACGCCTTTTGTGTCTTCTCTTTTTCCTTTTGCCTAGAGCTTCATTCGCTGCAGTTGTAGTGTGTTCTTTAAAGTTTGCCATTCTACATCAATATTAAGGCTGCATGCAATTAGAGCCAATAAAATGCACACTTTTTACATTACTGTTTCAATTTAATTATAGTGTCTTAGACATGTTCTGAACATCCAAGATTTCATCCTCAGGAAGACTTGTACATGCAGTTTTATGGTTTGCTGACGGCTTGCGAGCAGGATCAGGACGGCCGTCCTGATCCTGCTCGCAAGCTGTCAGCAAACTTTTATGACATATACCATTGTTGTGTGTATGGTGAAGAACTCCTGATGATGGACAGAGGAACTGTCCGAAACATGTAGAGTTTTATTCTAAAAATAAATTTGAGAAATTAGCGCATCTAGTTGGTTTTATTATAAGAATTTATCACGATGCACGGTCACCTGAACGTCATATTTAATGTATTTCTTTCATGCATCCATATAGGCAGTCTGGTCGATGGCAGGATGTGCTTGGTACATTTGTACAGAACAAAGGCAGCGATCTGGTATAATAAAACATGCAGGCAAAAATAACTAACGCCAAGCTATATATCAATCACGGTAAACGGTAACAACCACCAAAGTTTCAAGCTCATGGTTCCGTGCATCATAATTCAGTGTTAATAAAAATCAACCAGATGCAACAGTATGCAGATATTTATTTACTGCAAAGTCACTCTACATGTTTCGGGTGTCACAGCACCCATCATCAGGGGTACTAAAAACTGTAACCGCAGCCTCCGGTACAGATCATAATACTGGTACAGCTACTTCCCTCCAACGTGGCCTGGTTTGTGCGACTCGCACAAACCAGTCCCGATCAGGCCACGTGCTGTGACACCCGAAACATGTAGAGTGACTTTGCAGTAAATAAATATCTGCATACTGTTGCATCTGGTTGGATTTTTATTAACCACCAAAGTCTCCAAACGATTAAAACAGAGTGTCAAGCACATCCCGCCATCGACCAGAAGCTCATACGGATGGGTAAAAAATGCTATAAAACTGCATGTAATATTATTCCCAAGGATGAACACTTGGATGTTCGTAGCCTATCTACGACACTATAATTAAATTAGAACATTAATTTGAAAAGTGCGCATTTTGTTGGTTCTTATTTCATAGGTATACTTGAATCCACGGTCCAAAAAACGTAAAAGTTTGCATTACTTGACTGAGGTTTTTCTAACCTGACTGAGGTTTTTCTACCGTGATTGAGGTTTTCATACCCTGACTGAGGTTTTTCTACCCTGACTGATATTTCCTACCCTGACTGAGGTTTTTCCATACTTTTTCCTCAATTTTAAGGCAAATGTCAGGTTATAACTCGTAAAGATGTGGCACGGCCCGCACTCTTCCCAATTAGGCGACATTTTTATTCGGTTATTTCATCGTTAATTTTAATTTGACCAATCTGGTTTCGAATACCGGAAAGCCTTCCAACCAATATTGTTAATGGTGTTGTTCTACCTATTGTTTGTGTGTAAATGTGTACTCTACTACTGCCACCGGATGTCAACACAATTGCAGTTAGCAAATATATAAAAAATATCAAATATCAAATTACGTTAGGGCATTTCCACTAGTTTCATAGAACATCTGAACCTGACACTGAAAAACGTTATGTTGTTCGTGTTCTGTTGTGTCACTTCGGTGCTGGATTCTGTGCGGATAATTCCTTAAAACAGGAAGACAGAACGTACAGCTACAGCGCTCTGTTTCATCTCACGGCTGGTTCCAGGAAGAGCCTATTCATATTTCAGTTTGCTTATTGCCACTAAATACAATAATTACCGGTAACTAACACGCTGTTGCAACAGTCGCATCTGAATATTACAAAATGAATTACAAACAGAAAAATGATCTAACTGTATGTAACATTTCTAACTGGGCAGCACAACGCGCGTTTGATAATGTGCTTTTTTCGTACTGAAACAATGCATTAAATTACAGTAAGTGTGTCTCCTAGTTTGGAATGTTTTTTTAACAGTCTGAAATTTATATGACACTAAATAGTGTTAAGAATATTCTCCCATATCACAGAAAACACACTGAGTCTTCTTTAAAAGCAACACAGATTAACGTTATTCAGGCAAGTTTTCATAGTTCCTTCCGTACTTTATACGATGTCCACCTGTGTATTCCGAACAGAATGCGTAGGTTTTGATCATGTACCTGTGTGACAAGGATGAACGATTAAAAGTTTAAATTGAAAAAAAAATTAGCGATTAAGATGGACAAGTTGCCTCAAACAGTAATTCTTCTGACTTATACAGGGTTATTCAAAATGATTGTCGGGGTTTTAACAACTTGTCATACACAAAACACTTGAGATAGCAGTATATGTCTTTTTTTGTTTAATAGAACAACACTCAAAGTTTTTGACACATACATTACAGGTGCTCTATATGTGACCCTTTGTGATTCTACAAACATCAACACGATAATCAAGTTCGTTCCAAACTGTTTGTAGCATGTCAGCGGTGATGGTTTCAATGGCTGTTCTGATTCGTACCTTCAGTTCCGGGATACTTGCGGGAAGAGGAGGAACGTAAACCTGATCCTTGACGTATTCCCATAGAAAAAAGTCACATGGGGTTGCTTCTGGAGTGTATAGTGTATTATCCCGACAATCATTTTGAATAACCCTGTATTAGGGGGGAATCCGTTTCGAATCTCTTCTGCGACAGCGACTGTCCTGAATGAAACGTTTCGTTGTGTTTCTCAGTCCCTTCGGGATAGCGCAGTAGGTATAGCGAATACGCAACAGGATATACTGCCCGATGTTCGAATTCCGTTACGGAAAACACTTTTTGTTTTCTCCAAAGCATTCAGAACTGTTCTAGGCCCACGCAGCCTTCTATTCAATGGGTACCGAGTTTAAGAATGAGGGAAGATCTACTTCTATTCCACCTACGCGCCTTCGTGGAGTGGAAAGAGAAATGCAGGAAGGGCACTTCAAAAAGATTACTGCCTTGTTCTTCATCATTATTTCTTATTTATTATTCACTATCATTCACCTACTCGATGCCACATTCTGAGCTGTGACATCGTCATTAATATACAGTATATTCCGAGCCTGTAAATGAAATCTCATGCAGAGAAGAGAAGTTAGCAAAATTTACATACATTGTGGGCGTTGAATGAACATATCGCAGGTTCAGATTTTCAAAACTTCGAACAGATTAGCTTTATCTGTGTTTCCGCCTATACCAGCAGGTGGCAGCCTAGAATGTTTGTGTGGTATTGATAAGTTACTAGTTACTTCCAGCCGGCTTCCCTGGAAATAAGCCCTCGTAGTTTACTAGACTTATGCTTACGAGGACGTGTAACGCAACTAGCAACGTCATTAGAAGCGAAATATATGCAGATTGTAGCACGAACATCCAAACTAAAATATCTATCTGCATATCTAGGTTGTGTTTACGTTCAGAGAAGCATAAGTTATTTAAGAAGTTCCTCTGAACTGTATTCGTTCTTTCAGAATCAATGTTAGCGTGTTGTTTTCATCTTGCTGCTGCCACACCTATTACAAGTATCCCGTCGGAAAACCACAATGTGCAACTTTCAGTCTCTGTGTATAATTTGTATTTCAAGAGAAGTGATAGAAATGCAAGTGCAGTTGGGCATCTGGTTACCTATTAGCCACACTGAAGACGCAACAAGAAGTGTCAGAGATCGATCCCCTCCACGTCTCCCTCCAAAACGTACGTTCCCCCTCCAGTGTCCAGCACACGTCTCTATATTCCCCTGCAGTCTTCTAGGTATTGTGTTCGCAAATGGTGTTAATCATGGCTAACGAAAACACATTCGTCTGGTTGACACACATCAGGGATCGGTAGGGGAATGAACTGGACGGCAGAGTGTGGGAAACCTGCAACCTCGTCCTATCCTTTCTGTGTTGTCTGTACTCCATGGGAAGTTGGCATCCGGGCACTACGCAACATGCTTTTATGATGAAATGTCAAAAGTTGCATAAAAATTATTTTTCTCAATAAATTTATGCTCCGAATTAAACAATTGTGTTGATTATAATTATAGAGGTGACGGTAATGTGAAAGTTCATCCTAGAACAGACCACGAACGCCCAGAAGGGTAGTAGATGTTTATCTCTACCCTTTCTTTAACCTTGGCGCTAGATGGGGTGGGTGGTCAGCGACATATCCCAGCCGCTTTACTCTCGGGAAATAAACCCGGTGCCCGTTGTGCAAGTATAGGAGGCTGGGTGGGCCCCAGGGCCTGTCCGAACAGCTGCAGAAAATCTCGCCTCCAGTGGGATTCTATTCCCAGACCGTCCAGGTCGTGACTAGTCGCCATACCAATTGGGCTATCTCGACCTCCGTATACAATAATAATAATAATAATAATAATAATAATAATACATGTAATAAATCTTTTACGCTTGTTTGTAACAGTAGCGTAACTTTAATAAGTCGATAAAAAATGATCCCATGCGGACCACTACCAAGTAGCTCAGGTTAGAAACATTACAAGATGGCGATTAAAATTTCGCACTCATATTCTGACAGCCTTCATTCTAGTATTATTTTACGTTATTCTCGTGTTACTATCATAAGCGAGGATAAATCAGTCGGTACGGTAACTAGGCTGCCTGTTTGACAAGCAAGGCATCATGGTCAGGTTTCTTCGGTTACATAACGTACAAAGAGTACCTTGGTTATGCTAGAAACTGTTAGCTTTTATTCTAAACCTCCAACTGCGATAACATGTCAATTACATTGTAATTACTCGTCAATTACAACTACATTTATATTTATCTCAGTAATTAACCAACTTGATGCACAAAATTTTTGTTTTACAATAAGTTTATTTCATGCCTCTACATGTTTCGAACACATGTGCTCATCATCAGGAGGTCAAAATTGCATTACACAATCTCTGGTATCATCACACCTATAGGTGGCCTTCTTGTGCACGACGGCCACCTATAGGTGTGATGATACCAGAGATTGTGTAATGCAATTTTGACCTCCTGATGATGAGCACATGTGTTCGAAACATGTAGAGGCACGAAATAAACTTATTGTAAAACAAAAATTTTGTGCATCAAGTTGGTTAATTACTGAGATAAATATACTGAAATACACGGTCAGCAAAACGTAAAAAAAATATATTGTTTTCATAATCTGGTATTCATTACGATATTTTTCGGCCAACCAGGCCATCTGAGGTTACTACACAACACATACAAAACAATTGGGAAATTTTTATGTATGGTATATTAACAATTTATGGCCAGGTTGGTCGAAACATGTCTTAATGAATAATAGATTCTGAAAACAATACAAATTTATTTGTGACTGAAGGGCTACTTCAATAGAGTCTAACTGTTAGGTTATCAAGCAGGATTCTGTCCTCTGCAGTTAGTTCAAGAAACAGATCAGCTACTGTGTGAATATACGTTAACGTGGCTCTTTTGTTTGGCAGAAAGGACGTCGTAAATGGAGATAATAAAAGGGAAATGTGTGCCATTTGTCTTTCGTTTACAATTTCGCTTGGTTGAAGTTTTCTTTTACAGACCATGACGATTTGAAATCTTAAGCGTTTGAGAGCTCAACAAAATCCAACTAAAATTTCTTTAGTTCTACATGTACTTTATAGTAGCACGTATTTTTGCCCATTGACAAAAGGAATTAGACAAATAAATTGTTTGAGATTTTCTACAGAAGGTGAGAAAACGCTTCAAATTAGCTGTCTTATGCCTACGTTTATCAAACTGTTTACCTCTGCACTTGCAAATGACTAAACAAACAAGGAACTTGTACAGTGCTACCAACTCTTTTGAAGAAGTTGTGAATAATCTGTATCAAAACTTTCTTTTTCCAAAAAAAAAAAGGTCTTAACTTTTTTGTGGTTTAATGTTAAAATTAATATTTGGGCTTATTTGTGCTTTGCATGGACAGTATTGCGTATCGCGGGCCACTGATCTGTCATCAAATACTGCAACCAAATTGACCGTCAGCTGCGTAAGAACCTTAGATGCGAAATGTCGAAAGATGGATGGAAAGTTCAGATGTTGGTAGGGGGTCAAGCAGTGACCCGTAACCTATGTCACACTGTGCCAAAGGATGATGTAATGAAGTAAGACGGATGGTTTTTGTGCGACACACCCTCAGAGTCGAAAAGTCACGAGACATTTGTTATTTACGGGCATGTCATCATAACAAACCCTTCTTTATTTCTCCTTCTAGAAGTATTAAGTTTTTATATCTTCTTTTAGAGCTAGTCTAAAGAATAAAACATGTATGTGATATAGAAAATCTAAAAGATTTACACATTTCTGCTTTTAATTAAGCCATCATCAGGCTGTAGAATGTCTACAAGAATATGTAAAATACAGCAGTGTAAACCATATTATTGAAAATTGAGGTCTCATATATGTCATGGTTAGAATTGTTAGACTTCATAAAATGGTTTTGATCATAAAATATTTTAGTAAGACACTCATAAGAATATGACGGCTTATAGCTGTGTGAGACGTTAAGTGTGCACAGTGTGTGAAATGATAATATTAAAATCATGGGCATTGGTCCTAAATAAAGTAATCCACGAACGTAAATTCCAGATTTTTTTTAACTCTGATATGTGTTGTGTGTTCTTGAGCTAGGAATGCATATGTTCCCTGGGAATGTCGTGTTTTGACAGTACTAAGCATCTGGAACACATTAATAACAATAGTACTGAATGTACATACTCGGTTAACGTTTAAGACAACTCTCAGCATAAGTTCGGTGGCGCTTTTGGGTGAGGCCTTTCTGTGGCATGTATAGGGTTTGTTTTACAATTACTTTCCCTGTACTGTAATGTGTTAGACGTCTTATGAATATTCATTCCATATTGCTCAACTCCGTCTTAGTTCTAACAAGACTGCAAATGATATACTATATACGCAGAATTTGCCAAGCTGGTCTGTATTTTCAAAATTTCATACGCCTTTACTTCGACGAATTTCACGAAAATTTTGGCTACTGAAAGGGGTTACGTGGAGATCTTCTATAACGAAAATCTTTCAGACCGATCGAGGCATATTCAAAAAGCACCTATAAATTATTTTACACGCCTAAACAAAGATTCGTTGTCGCCGAATGTTTTTCACAAACGTTACACCTCTTCGACAACTTTTTAAAATGACTTCTGTAGCGAAGTCTTCGCTCTTCTGCGATGTTACACAGCATGACCTTGGACTGTGGGACCGAGCAGCTGTCCCGAAACGTCGGTAACTAACTCCCGATCAACGCCGCGTTACATTCCAGAAGAGCGATGACGTCATTTACACCGAAGCGGAAGACTGAAACCTTAGAATGATTTTTGGTAAAATCTGAAAAACATTCATTCACTGATAGTGGGTTGTAGACGAACTGACTGGAGTAGGTGTAGGTGGTCTTGCTACCTACTTTGTGAAGAAGGTCTGAAAACTAGTTACTTACTTACATACTTACTTACTTATTTACTTAATCACTTACTTACTTACTCACTTACTCAATAACTTACATACTCAATTACTTACTTACATATTTATTTACTTACTTACTTACTTATTACTCAATTTCTTATTTACGTACCTACTTAATTACTTACTTCCTTCCTTCCGTATTACTCAATTATTACTGACATACTTACTTACTCATTTAATTACTTATTCACTTACTTATTTAATCACTTACTCACTTAATTGGTTACTTACTAACTTAATTACTTACTTATCCACTTACTCAATAACTTACATATTCAGTTACTTCCTTACATACTTACTTACTAACTAACTTAGTTACTTACTTATTACTCAATTACTTATTTACATACCTACTCAATTACTTAATTACATAGTTACTTACTCATTTACTTACTCACTTATTACTCACTTAATTAGTTGCATACTTACTTACTCGTTTAATTACTTACTTATTTAATCACTTACTCACTTAATTAGTTACTTACTAACTTAATTACTTACTTATTAGTCTCTTAATTACTTAATCACATGCTTAGTCAGTTACCTCCTTACATACTTACTTACTCACTTAATCACTTACTGACTTACTTTCTAACTTACTTAATTACTTACTTACTCACCCACTTACTTACTCTAAGTAAATTCCGTGAATTCTCTACGAAACACAAATATATTATGCTTCGTACGTAATGTACTCTAAGTACATAATAGTTTTTTTTTGCAATTCCATACGAAACAGAAATGCATTCTGTTAAAGTTACTGTATTCATTGAACAAATACAACGCAATATTGTTACCAAAAAAGAAACAAAAAATACGTTCTGTTTGGGGGTCATAGGTTTCTGAATAAAAATGGGCGGAAAATGAATTTTAATGTTACGTCCTGTAAGGCAAAACGTTAAAAGTTTTTAATTATGTATCTAATATGATTCATTGTAAGTCGCTGACTGAGACTGATTGACTGATTGACTGAATGGCTGGCTAAAAGTTTCCTTCTAAACTGACACGCGCACAGCTACTCAAGAAGTTCCCAAAATTTAATTTAAACCTAAGATTCAGGTCCGCGTCTTCTCAACTCCTCAGCTGTCCAAATCATCAGCGAAATTAATGCAGACTTCTCACATCCTAATTCAGCAATGCCCGTTTTAATATTATCCGACACGCTACGCTTGGGTTTTATTAATTATCTCTTCTTTCAGATTTTACCGAAAGCCTTTATATATATATATTCTCTGATAATAGAAGCCAACAAGATGCACAATTTCCCACTTTATTTCGAAATACATCTCCAAATGTTTCGGACAGAATCACTGTCCATCATCAGGAGTCTTAATACTGTATTCACAGCTAGCGAGGTTGAGATGGAACTTAACCTCACTAACAGACAGTCAACATAACTAGTATGACAAATACCAGTTGCTGTCAATACAGTATCAAGACTCTTGATGATGGACAGTAAGTCTGTCCGAAACATTTAGATTTGTATATCAAAATAAAGTTAAGAAATAGTGCATCTTGTTGGCTTCTATTATACGAATATATCACGAAGCACGATCCTCAGAATGTGAAATATAATCTCGTATTTTTTAAGTTTACTACTTCCATTGCTAATCCCATCAAATTTAATTATATAATTATAATATTTGACGGCGAACATAAAACATAAATTTATGGAATTTTCTTCGTCTTTCTTTTACGTCTTCCGCTTAGATCCAATAACCTCTTTCTCACACCCTTATCGAACAGCCATAAAAATGATAAACATACTTATTGTGAGAAACCAAATTTCAAACGCATAAAAAGCAATGCGTAAATAACATAAGAGGGCTAAGACATTTCTGGGCCCACAGCGGAAATAAATTTTTAGACCCTCCCTGTGCACAGGACCGCAGTAGCACAATGGTTAAGGTGCTGTGCTGCAAATCGGAAGGTCGCTGTTTCGATCCCAGCTGGTATTAGTTCATTTTTCATTCATATAATATCCTTCCGATCGCTCTATGGTCCTGGGGTCGACTCAGCCTCTAACAGAAATGAGTACCAGGAGTATTTTGTGGGGGTAAAGGCGGCCGGTGCGTAAGGCTGACAACCTACCACTATCCTGTGCCGTTGTCATGTAATCTAGGAACCTTAACTTCCTGGAACCCTCTGAGCCTGTCCAAGCCTGTAATGGGACTGCTTTACTTTACCTTTTACCCTGTGCATAGTTCTGCACTAACAGTGCAGTTAGAACACTGTAACAGCTCACATCAAAGGCATAATTTCTTTTTGCAAATATCTGAAATACCGTCAACATCCCCCCCCCAAGCTCGAATTACGATAATTGGCTTGTAACCCGAGTTTTAAGCTGCAAATATTATTTTTTCTCTTCTTTATTGACATTTAGAATTTGTTCGGTGAATGCATTATTATATGTATCCATTACTTGATTTGAGATTGCTAACTAATAATTACGTCTTTACTATTGACTCTAGCCTAAGGGCAATTTCTAGACTGTCTTTACTTACTTTGTTGATTGTACATCTGTCTATATAATTTAATCGAAATTACATGGGATGTGTAGTCACGACTTTGTTTTGTTGGCTACACTGCTAATCATACTCTGGCCTATGTCAGCGGCTTTATGTGTGCTAAGAAGATACGTTTCGAGAGTCTTGCTGTAATAATTTCGTAAAATCATTTTTGAAGCCAACAAAGTTTACCTTGCAGTTGATAAAAGCGCCATAAATCCTGGAAGCTGCATGAGAGGCGCTGTCGCTATGCAGTGCGTGAAGGCAGGCAGCTAGTCGGCAGTGCCAAAGTGAAGAATGTCCGGCTGAAAGCAATAATTACAGCTGCCAAACCAGTTTTCGGCGAACATTGCGACACTAGAATAAAAGACAGAGTCTCCCTTTTGGATTGCGGACGACGCCTGAAAGCGTATGGACGTGTATGTCAAGAAATCCACGGGTTTTTAGGTGTGCTCTCATTATTTCGAAAAGCGACTATTAGCTTTCACCATGTCTGCCCATCCGTTTGTCTGTCTGTCCACAGGGAACAACTCCTGTCCAACTGCGTAGATTTTCATAAAGTTTATAGTTGATGATTTTTACCAATTCTGTTAAAAATTCAAGTTCAAATTACGACAAGAATAATTGACCTTTTACATGAACACCTATGTACATTTATGAGAATATTCGACTGAAATCTTCTTATAATGAGAAACGTTTCGGACAAATTTGTAGGGAAAATTAAAACACGCAATTTGTGTTCAATACATTTTTTTTTTTGCAGAAAATGTTGTCGTTTATGAGATGGTGTGGAAAAATATTGTACAGTAAGACAGGCCAGAGATTACAATATAATACGAAGCAGAAAGGATGCGATTTACTTGCCGGGTCATATAGCGTGTGTGTGGGAGAAAGGAGAGGTGTATACAGGATTTTGGTGAGGAAATCTGAGAGAATGAGACCACTTGGTAGACCCAGGCGTAAATGGAACGGTAATATTAAGATGGATCTTCAAGAAATGGGATGTGAGGACATGGACTGGATCGATCTGGCTCAGGATAGGGATAGGCGGCGGGCATTTGTGAATGCGGTAATGAAACTTCGGGTCCCATAAAATGTGGGGAATTTCTTGACTAGCTGAGAACCGATTAGCTTGTCTAGAAGGACTCTGCACCGTGGAATAAGTAAATACGAGTAAGTAAGTAAGTGTAAGTAAAGCAAGAATACAGACACACACACTTATAATATTAACACTTAATGCTTCATAACTGGTTAATTCAGTCTGATCCCGTAATATTTATTAAGACAAAACAAAAATGGAGAATCTATGCACAGACGTATCCGTCATTTCGTCCTGCTTAAACAAATTTTACACATAAGGAAGGCATCGGGCACTTTATATGAAGAAACTGCGTATGTTTTATCGTCGCGGACGATATAAATTTGCCACAAAATCGTTTTTATGCATCACTCAGTATTTTATATAGCAAACGGTGACGTGTAGCTCAGCACCCACAAAATAAATTGTTGCTTTTGAACTGCAAAAATAGTTGCACCAATACGCCACAACGATACGTTATTCTAACATGGCCTATCGTGTTAAACTCTGCATTCGATGCATGTAACTGGGTAGACTCCAGTTGAAATGTGATGGCACACGGTGACGCACGGGAGGGGAATTGAAGGGGAAACTGGCAGATGGAGTGAGTAGCCAGTACCCTTCACACTACCTCGGAACATGGTGTATCCAACATTACTACCGCTGATGGGCACACCTCGGCTGCCAGTAGTCGACTGAACTGATGCCCCCGCCCATTTAAATGGAGTCGTCCGTTTCGGCGAAAGACGAAATTCGGTTTCTGCGCTTGTGCCATCACATTTAAACTGACCTCTACCTTCACACACATTCCGCTCTAACCTCGGGGTAACAGCCCACAGTACTCACCGTGTTTAAATCTTAGTGGGCTTCACGGTCTATCCATATGCCTTCAAGAAGAGAAAATCTGTGCCTGTGTTAGGATTGAGTCTGTCTGTGCAGACTCTTGCTTGGTCACTGCATAAGCTGAGATACATTCAAGCGAAATTTCGTCTGGGTGAAAGAAGCGAAATTTACTGTAAAGTGTTCCACGTTATTGTCTTATACGCTATAAAAACGCATCGTAGCCTAGCAGGATACCGTCGATTCGGAGGTAAGTGTCGCATCTATTTTCAGGGTTGAAATCTACTTATCACCGCCCACACCTTTCCAAATATAAATCGCGTATTAAGGTTACCGACTTTCTACTTGAAATCTTGTCCCGTGAAGATGGGGCCGATATGTTTTCCTGAAAATTCGATAACGAATTACCACTACTCGCTGCGTAATAGCCCAGAAGAGTGCAGTGCAGTGCAGTGCAGTTCTCTTCACATCTGTTCGTAGCCTGTAGAACCTTTATTGACCACTTTGAATAACTCTATTCTGAAATGTCTAGTTATACAATGTAATATGAGGTTTATTTTTCCAGTTCTTTTAGTAGTTACGTTTAATTCTTACACAGCCGTCACTTTGAAGATGATCTTCTTTTCTTATCCTGAGGGAAAAGGTGATATTGTTGGGTTCCATACAGGGCTGGGATATCTTGAGCAGTTGTGCCAGCACTAGCTTTTGTATATGATCGCTTGGCATGGAGTTAGAAATAATGGTGAATGTGGTGTTGATAGTGATAGTGGCAGTAGTAGTAGTAGTAGTGGTGGTGGTGGTAGTAGTAGTAGTAGTAGTAGTAGTAATAGTGTAGTAGTAGACAGTAGTAGTAGTAGTAGTAGTTTCTTTAGTTGAGCAGTAGTCACGTTTCTTATACGAGGGTCGTACCGAAAGTCATGAGCAACCATTCTTTGCATGCAAATCGGGAACAGCAGACGAAGGAGAGTATGGTGGTAGATGGAACCAGCTTTTGTGTTATCCTTGAGTGTCTCGTGACGTCAATAGCTTGCATCACGTGACCAGTATCACTCCTAACAAAATGGCCGACAACGATATGTCGTTTCGCCAGCGTGCTGTCATCGAATTTCTCGTT